>OCTX012131741.1_pt1 | contig 10978 bp, 8 predicted proteins | sample 1539691 | NCBI WGS metagenome assembly OCTX01 (sample SAMN02144231, study PRJEB22623) | gut metagenome | biome: sheep rumen | host: Ovis aries | place: New Zealand | reverse complement strand
AAACTGTAAACAAGTCAAACATATCCTTGAGGCAATACCGCACAAAGACCGCCTGACGTCTTTGTACTGAATCTGCTTGGATATTTTCCGCCATCTTGCACAGAAATCCCTTGACATACATCAGTATGCCTGCGGAATTTCTATACAATCTGACGAAAAATCTCACGGTGCATCTTCAGCACAATCTTTGTGCGGTATTGCCTTAAGCTTTTCTTCCATTAGGAAAAGAAATTTATACACACTGATTGGAGCGATATTTTATGTCAAAGAAACCCTTTTACATTACTACACCGATATATTATCCATCGGGCAATCCTCATATAGGTCATTGCTATACAACTGTAGCCTGTGATTCAATAGCCCGCTACAGACGAATGCAGGGTTATGATGTAATGTTCCTCACAGGTACAGATGAGCATGGTTTGAAAATAGAGCAGAAAGCTGCTGAACAGGGCGTAACTCCTAAGGAGTACGTTGATGTTATAGTTGATAAATTCAAGAGCCTCTGGAAATATATGAATATAAGCTACGACAGATATATCAGAACTACTGACGATTACCACGTTGAATCAGTTCAGAAGATATTCAAGACTCTTTACGATAAGGGCTATATCTATAAGGGTGAGTACTCCGGAAAATACTGCACACCTTGCGAGAGCTTCTGGACCGATTCTCAGCTCGATGAGAATGGCTGCTGTCCGGAATGTCACAGACCTGTGACATTCGCTAAGGAGGAAGCTTACTTCTTTAAAATGTCTCCTTTTGCAGAGCGTATCGAAAAGCTCCTCACTGAGACTGACTACCTTCAGCCTAAAACAAGAGCTACTGAGCTTGTAAATAACTTCATTAAGCCCGGTCTTGAGGACCTCTGCGTTTCACGTACCACTTTCAAGTGGGGAATCCCTGTAACTTTCGATGAGGGACACGTTGTATATGTATGGATAGATGCACTCTCAAACTACATCACTGCAATGGGTTACGAGAATTCTGCATACAATGACTTTGAAAAATACTGGCCTGCTGATGTTCATATGGTAGCTAAGGACATCATGAGATTCCACGCTATTATATGGCCGGCAATGCTCATGGCACTCGAACTTCCGCTTCCTAAGCACCTTGCTATACACGGCTGGATAACAATGAACGGAGAGAAAATGTCCAAGTCACTGGGCAATGTAGTTGACCCGTTCGTGCTTGGCGAGCGTTACGGATGCGATGCTATCAGATACCATATCCTCAGAGAAATGGCTCTCGGAGCTGACAGCTCGTTCTCCAACGAGATAATGATAAACCGCATAAACTCAGACCTCGCAAACGGCTTCGGAAACCTTGTTTCACGTACTGTAGCTATGGCTGATAAGTACTTTGGCGGAACTCTCCCAGAGGAGCGTCTGGAGGCTGACATCGATAAGGACTTCATATCTGTTGTTACAGCACTCCGCTCGGAAGTTGATAAGTATATGGACGAGACTAAGCTCAAATCCGTACTTGAGGAAATATTCAAGGTTGTTGACCGTGCTAATAAGTATATCGACGAGACAGAGCCGTGGAAGCTTGGCAAGAATGAGGCTGATAAGCCGAGACTTGCTTCTGTACTCTATAATCTGCTTGAAGCTATCAGAGTTATTTCAACTCTCCTTTCACCATTCATGCCTACAACAATGCCAAAGGTATGGGAGCAGATCGGTGCATCAGCTGAGGACGCAACATATGATAATGCTGATAAGTTCGGAGTTCTTCCAAAGAACGTAACTGTTCACAAGGGAGAGATACTCTTCCCAAGAATCGACGTTGACAAGGAAATTGACGAGCTTAATGCAATACTCCAGAAGAACATGGAAGAAGCTCAGTCCAAGCTTTCAGCAGAGGAAAAGGGCGAAGCACCTGCTGAGCCTATTGAGCTTGCTCCTGAGATAACTATAGATGATTTCGCAAAGGTCGAAATAAGAGTAGCTAAGGTAATTGCCTGCGAGAAGGTAAAGAAGTCGGATAAGCTTCTCTGCCTGCAGCTTGACGACGGTATGGGCGGACGTCAGGTCGTATCCGGAATAGCTCAGTATTATACTCCGGAAGACCTCATAGGCAAAAAGATACAGCTTATTGCAAATCTTAAACCTGTAAAGCTCAGAGGTGTTGAGAGCAACGGCATGATATGTGCGGCAGATACTCCGGACGGCGTTAAAGTTATCTTTGTTGATGACTCTATTCCGGCAGGTTCTAAAATCAGATAAAAAACAGCGGCTGATGTGGAAATACATCAGCCGCTGACTTTTTTATTTGATTATTCTCCGGCAATTATATTTTCCCAAGAAACCTTGCCTTCGTAAGCGTAGTATCTGAGGATGAGTCCGGCATCTGAACCGTCTATAGAGCCGTCCCCGTTGATATCTCCGGCAGCTTTCATAATATTGTCGAATGTTGAAGGCTGTTCTGCACCTGTAACTGCAAATTCATTGAGCACCATAGCAGCATCTGTACCGTCAACAGAGCCGTCGCCATTTACATCGCCTTTAATGAAAGAATCCATATTGAGCGTGTAATTCTTTACTGTCAGAGTACCGTTATCGAGCTTTTGTTCACCTTCGGAAGTAAGCTCTACCATAGCAGCATCTGAGCCTTCCTCAGCTAAAGTGAAATTATAAGCGATACCGGTGTAGCTGTTTGGATTATCGTTTACGTCAGCAACAGTGAAGGTGTCGGTGATAGGATCTGTAACGGCATTTAATTTACCGCCCTTGACTGTAATGCTTATATGATAATTTCTGTAATCGTCCTCAGTATTATCGTGACCCTCTATTTCAAATGCAGCCTGAGTTTTTTCAACATCGGTCACATAGTAAGGGAGAGCAAGTCCCTCCGGAGAATCAAATGTTATCTCAACGTGAGCAGAGTAGCCTTCCGGAAGCTTTATTCCTACAGCACCGTTAACGTCATTTTCGTTGAAAAATTCGTATACAGGCTTTTCAGATACTAAAGGAGCTTCAGCAGCATTGACCTGCATTATTGGCATTGCAGCAAGAAAAGCCGCTGTGATAAAAGCCGTTGATCTAATGAATTTCATTGTTATCACTTCTCTTTTCTGTTATAGATTTATCTGTATTGTGCGTCCGTTATCATTGATAACTGAGACTGTAACATTACTTCCCTCAGTGTATGCGGCGGACGGAATGTATATCGAGAATCCATTGTCACTGGACTCTCCGCTGCGGTCGAGTTTCTGGTCTTCAAAGCAGTTGAAAGCTTTGTATGACTTATCTCCGACTGTAACGACTATGGAGACTTTATCGCTTTCAAAACACTTATCGGGGAGTTCACCAAACAGGTGAGTAAGCTCGCCAAACTGTTCTGACCTGAAGCTGTAGCTGTCGCCGGAATAAAGAGCGGTTGCGGCAGGTGTTTCGGTTTCAGGAGCTTCCATTACCGGAGCGTATTTTTGCAGATTACCAATGTTACGCTCGACTATCTCCAATATAACATCTCCGCCGTTTATGCTGTCCATACGGTAAGGGACAGAGCGTGAAAACTCAGCAGATGCGTAGCTTTCAGCCATATACGGGAGTATTGCTTCGCCGTAGGAATCTCGCCACATCAGGAGCGTGTCCTCTCCGGTCTCACAAATAGTATTTATAGTTATATCGTCAAGACCTTTGAATCTTCCACGGTAGTTATAGGTGAACTCGTAGTCGTTATATATCTGAGTGTCCTTTGCGTCCTCGGCAGGGTATATCATAGCAGCGAGGTCGCCAAGACGGTCATCTCGTGTGAACCAGCGTGTACCGGCAGGACAGAATTTATGTCCGAGCATCTCCATGAGTTTTACGTGACCGGCATAAGCTCCCATATTGTTCCAGTGAGTATCGGTCTTATGATAGAGCGGCATACTCGAATCGGTGTTAAGTATAGTCTCTTTCATATCGCACCAGTAGTCCTTGTCCTTCAGGGACTCTGCGAGTCTTTCGTAATTATCCTTATTGTCGGAGCTTACATAGTTGAACGGCATATATTCAGGATACACCGAGTTTTTGTTCGGAGCTATCATAAATAAGAAATCAGCTCCGTGTTGACTGCAATAGTCGTTCATCAGCTCGATATTGCTGAGGATATTGTTTATACCTCTCTGACTGAGCATATTGATATTCAGGAAATCATTGACTGTAGCTCCGTAGTAGAGCCAGCCGTCTTTGCCGACTATAACGTCCTTGTTAGGGGATGTGCCGAAAACAGTAGATTTCAGTCGTCCGTCAGCATTTACGAGTTCCTGACGAAAAGCGAAATGCTCAGAGAAGTACTTTTCAAACTCGTCGAAGTAATCAAAGTTGAGTTTGCCGTCTTTTTTTATCTTCGGAGCTTCAGCGAGCTGTCGTTTTTCCTTAGTGGAATCAGTTTTTTTAAACGGAGTCAATGCTGCCGGAACGAGGCATATTCCTACAAAAGCGGCAGCATATATCCTATAGAGTATATTTTTATTCATATTGCCGCCTCCTAAAATCTGAAATAGATGAATGGGTTATATGAGGCGGATGAAAGAGTGATGATGCACACGGCTAAGAGCACCAGTGAGACTGCGTATGAGCATACATCTGCGGCAGAGGCAGCTTTTGTGGAGCTGATTTTCTGCTTTGCGGACTGTATCACCGGCATAGAGAATATTATAGCCAGTCCCAGCATTATGAGGTACATAGGTGTCAGCTGAGCCATGAACATTGAAGTCCTTGTACTGTTTCCGTTGGTCGGGTCGAACATTCTGCCGATGAAGCGGCAGGCAGTGCCGAGGTCGTCCGCACGGAAGAACACGAAAGCTATTATAGTTACAAAAACGGCATATATGTGCCTGAAAGGTCTGAGCCATTTCTGGGTATTGATTATCTTGTAGGATTCAAGCATGAGGAATCCGCCGTTGAGAAGTCCCCAGACAATGAAGTTCAGACTTGCACCGTGCCATAGACCGGTACAGAAGAAAACAAACAGCTTGTTAAGTGCAGTACGCACCTTGCCTTTGCGGTTGCCGCCGAGTGGGATATACAGGTACTCCTTGAACCATGTCGATACCGAGATATGCCATCTTCTCCAGAATTCCTGTATACTCTGAGAGATATACGGGTAATTGAAGTTTTCCTTGAAAGTGAAGCCGAACATAGCTCCGAGACCTATAGCCATATCGCTGTATCCGCTGAAATCGAAGTATATCTGGAAGAGGTAGGAAACAGCACCCAGCCATGCGAGTGGGAGTGAAAGCTCCGAGGTATCAAGACCGTAAACATAGTCGGCAGCAAGAGCCATAGTGTTTGCTATGAGGAGCTTTTTTGAAAGACCGGTAATAAATCGTCTGATTCCCATTGCAGTCTTTTCGGGATCATTTTTTCTGTGATCTATCTGGTCAGCGAAATCGTAGTATTTTACGATAGGACCTGCAACGAGCTGAGGGAAGAAAGTGATATACAGTGCGACTTTATACAGGTTTTTCTGTATATAATTCGGGTCTTTGTAAGCGTCGATAACGTAAGACATCGCCTGAAATGTATAGAATGAAATTCCTATCGGCAGAGCTATATTTGGTACAGGTACGCTCACGAAAGGCAGGCTGTTGAGCAGGTCTGCTCCGAAGCCGGCATATTTGAATATACCGAGCATAACGAGGTTTGCTGTTATCGCCGTTATGAGTACAGGCTTTCTTGCTTTGTTTTCCGGTTTCATGGCGAGTCCGAAGAAGTAGTTCATGATGATAGATATTATCATCAGGACTACCGCTTTAGGTTCGCCATAAGTATAGAATGCAATGCTGAATATCAGCAGAAGCACATTTTTAGCAGTGATAGTAGGTATGACACGGTGCAGGATATACACCGAAGTCATAAAGATGAACAGGAATACGGGACTGCTGAAAACCAAAACAGTTCCTCCTTTATCAGCTGATAGTTATCTTAGAAACGGTATCTCCGCTCATATAGAAGTATATTTCCTGATTGCCGCTGTCAGCGAAGAGGTCACTTCCGGAGCTTCCTGCACCCGGATATGCAGCAGTAACTTCAGCTCTTGACGAACCAACTTTGATACCCTTGTCAGTAGCAAAGCTGCCGCCTGTTATATCTATCTCACCGACATATTCAGCTCCGCCCATTGTGTAGGTGAGCACATCAAGTCCGGAGTAGGAGTATACAGTGTTTGAGTCGCTTCCGTCGCCCTTAGGGATACAGGAAGGAACAGTGCTCTGAGCACCTGCACCGAGTATATTTGTTATAGAAGATATTGGCTGATCTATGTTGCTGTAAGTGAAAGTAGTGTTGTTATTTGACGGAGTTGCAACAACAGGCTCTTCATCCTGTGGCTCTTCGTACTCTTCTTCCGGATCTTCCTCGATATATTCAGGTTCTTCCTGAACCGGTTCAGGCTGTTCCGGAGTATCAGCTGCAACAGTAGTTATATTTGCTTCAGTTGCTTCTGGAGCTGTAGTTTTAGCAGTTGTAGTAGTTGCCTTAGCTTTTGTAGTAGTTACAGCGGATGTGGTAGTAACATCAGTAGTGCTTTCAGCAGAAACGGTAGTAGTTTTTATGTCAAGTACGACATCAGAGCTGCTGCTGTTTTTATCTTTTCCGCATGAAACAGCTGAAACTGCTGCACAAAGAGCAGCAACAGCAATAATAGTTGTAAATTTAGAATTCATTGTAAATTAGCCTCCGATTAATTGAAATTAGGATATACATATTCCCAGAAAACATAGCCCTTGCCGGTAGCAGTGCTTGGTGCTTTCAGGTATTCGTCAGTAACCTTTGCAAAGCCATTGCAGGTATCATAGTTCCACCATGTACCGTTGATGAGCACCTGATTCCAGTAATGTTCGCCGTAACCTCTGCCGGTACCGTGAACTACACGGGAAGTGTAGCCTGCTTCCTTGAAGAGAAGGTCGGTCAGAGCTGCATAGTAGTAGCATACGATATTTCTGTTGTCAAGAGCGTAGTTTGCAAAATATCCCCAGCCGATAGCATTTATCTGAGCGAGAGTTCTTGTTGATTCAATATAAGCATAGCGGTTGTTGTTACGCACGTAATTGTATATAACAGTGAGGTCCTTGCCGATTGAAGTGATTATTGAAGCACCACGCTTCTGTATAACAGTCATAGGAGTTGCAACGCCGTTATTATCGATGTTATAGCCTTGTATACGTGTATTTGTAGCCATTCTGCCGGTAGAAGGATCTAAATATCTGCGTTTGCCGTCGTGAGTAGTCTGCCAGCCGGTAAGTCTTGCACCTGTAGTCGGGTCGAAGTAATAGTAGTATCCGTCGCTGAGCTTTATAAGACCCTTCTGAACGACGCCCTTACCGTTTATGTAGTAGTAGTTGCCTCCGATACGCTGATTTCCTGTGAGCATCCAGCCGTCATCGTTGAAGTAGTACTTATTATTTTTTTCATCGTAGTACCAGTTGTGCTGCATAACTCCATTTTTGTCAAATAAATAAGTATGTCCGTCGAGAGTGAGCCAGCCTGTATACATTTTACCGTCGGTATTGAAGTAGTACTTTTCGTTGCCGATCTGCTGCCAGCCTATAGCAGCCGAGCCCTTGTCTGTGAAGTAGTACTTAGCACCGTCAACGACTATTCTGCCTTTCTGCATTTTACCGTTGTCAGCAAAGTAGTAAAGTTCTTTGCCGATCATCTGCATACCGGTTATCATGATGCCGTCGCTGCCGTAGTAGTACTTGTCAGTACCCTCAGTTCTCCAGCCCTTTACAGCAGCACCGTTATCGGCAAAGAAATATGTATTGCCGTCTATGGTTTGCTTCCCTGTATTCATAGCACCGTCATTGCCAAAGAAGTATAAATTGTTATCGATAGTCTGCAAACCTTTTAAAGCAGCACCGTCATCACTGAAAATGTATGTCTTATTGTCGATAACTTTTTTACCTGTGAACATAGTACCGTCATCGTTGAAGAAATAGTTATCGTTTTCTATATTCTGGAGACCGGTGTTGATGACACCGTCATCTCCGCAGAAATAGCGTGCATCGTTGACATCCTGCCAGCCGAGAAGAATACTTCCTCTGTCAGAAAAGATATAATTCTTTTCATCTACAGTGGATAATCCCTCCGGATGGGAGCCGTCCTGCTCTATATAGAACTTTTCATCATTATTTTCCTGCCAGCCTGTAGCAATTGTGCCGTCCTCGTTAACGTTGTATGGAGTGCCGTTAAGCTCGAAATTTTCCTGACTGACTTTTCCGCCCTCATTGACGTAATACAGGTCGTCATCAATATTAGTGAAGCCCTTGTCTTCAACGAGAGTGCCATAGTTATTAGCGATATACATTGCATCTTCGCTGTCGGTGAAAATGCCGGTAGCCTTGCCAGCCTCAGGGTCTATGTAGTATTGTTTGCCGCAGTATTCAAACCAGCCGGTAACGTGTTTTCCGGTTTTTGGGTCGAAATAGCAGCGGTGACCGTTTACAGTACGCCAGCCTGTTTTCTGAACTCCGTTAGCGGAGAAGAGATAGTAAGAGCCGTCGATAACCTGTTCACCGGTGAGCGGCTTGCCGTCCTTGCCATAGTAGAATATTCTTCCCTTATCATCCGTGAACCATTTGGATACGAGGGAGGAAGTATCTTTTTTATCTGTAGTTTTTGTCTCAGGTGCAGCCTGAGATACTGCTGCTGAGTCAGAAGATACTGAAGCTGCCTGAGCTGCTGCCGGAACGGCAGTCATAGCTCCGATAGCTGCCATAGCAGCACAGAGCATTATCTTTTTACATTTTTTCATAGTTCTCTCCTTTTGTATCAGATACATCCGCACTTTTTCCGGCAGCGGAAAGCCTGAATTTTCCCAATTCTATAGTTAATATATCTTTTTTGATAGTATGTGGAAAAACAAATGTGCATATGTAAAGCAGCTATATCTGGCTGATTCATTATCATATGCACATTTATTATATCAAAGATTCAATTTAACTTCAACCGTTTTTTATGATTTTTGCAAATTTTTTGCCGTTAATTTCAGGAAATAGCTAAATTATTCGGGTAAAAAACGGTAAATATTGGCACGGGAACGTGTCACATTTTGCGAAGATGCATCACTCAGCCATTGATTCGCTTGAATTGAAGGTAAGTCTCTCATAGCTGTTATCATTAACCCAATGGAGAATGAATGTGTGATCGTCATACCTGCCTATAGATGCAGTCCATTCTTCGTTGGGAGCAGGGTCAGGTTTGGAGATACTAAGCTTTATATACGGACCTGATTCAGATTCGTATACTTTATATGTGAAAGCGTAGCCTATCATAGTGTCAGGATAGTAAACCTGTCCATAGCCGTCACGGTCGAAGTACCACTCTCTCTTTTCGCCTGTATCGATAAATGTGCTGTCCCAGTAACCCCAGATGCCTTCATATTGAGGTATCTCGTCTTCTTCTGTTTGACTTACAGCAGGTTCGGTAGGCTCAGCATTTTCAGCAGTAGGCTCAACGTCTTGTGAGAGTTCATTAGTAGTTGTTTCAGTAGCATTTTGAATTATCTCAGCAGTAGCTTCCTGAATTATTTCAGCAGTAGGTTCCTGAGGAATATCGGTCTGTACAGTAGTGACGCTTTCTATGTCCTCATGGACTGCTGATGTGGTTTTTACTGCCTGTGCAGATTTTATTGTGGTTGAAACGGCAGGGGATGTTACAGCGACATCGCTGACATTAGTTGACTGTGTTATGATGTTGTTCTTGTTTGATTTGTTGCCTATCATTATTATGCCAGCCGCACTGAAAGCTGCGAAAGCCAGAGCAGCTGCCGCAAACATATATTTGTGCCAGCGTGGACGGCTGTACTGTTCAATACCTTCAACGGTGTCGCCGTTATCATCTTCAATAGTCTTGGTGGTTTTAGCAATGCATTTTTCTACAAGTCTTTTTTTCATATCTTCGTCCGGAAGAGGAGAATTCTGAGACAGCTCCTCGATCTTATCGTCATCAATCTTATAAAGCTCATCAAGAAAATCCTTTTTCATAGTCTCACCTCATTATATTTCAAGCATGGTTTTTAGTTTTTGACGTGCCCTCTGACTTCTTTTAGCGACAGCATCTGCCGACATAAGCAGCTTTTTAGCAATATCCTTTATGTTCATTCTGTAGAAATACTGATATATGATAATGTTGGAATCAGGTTCGCCGAGTGATCTTACAGAGTCCCATATCTTTTTTCTGAGCATATTGTTTTCAGCTTCGGACTCAGTATCATTTTCAGCAGAAAGCATACCTATATTTGTATCTTCATCGTCAGCAGAAACGGTGATGCCGTTCCTGTAGGACATCTTTCTGAACGTGTCTATAGCACGTCTTTTTGCAATGTTCCCGATAAAAACCTTTATTTCGCCTTTTGACGGCGAATATTTATTCAGGTTTGAGTAGACCTCCACGAATATATCGCTCACACAATCTTCTATATCTTCTTTTGAAGCGATACCTCCGAGTTTACTTACAGCGATAGTATATACATAACCGCCGAATTGGTCTATGAGCATTTCATATGCAGTGCGTGGGTCATTGCTTATCATTTTTTCAAAGTTTATGTCGGACATTGCCTCACCTCCATTATTTTTGTGGCTGTTATAGATCTATAATGTTCTCACATTAATAACATTCGTTTATCTGTGAAAATAAGGACAGACTTATTGCAATTTTTTTTAAAAGGGTTTATACTATTATTAAGGCAACACAGTACAAAGGGGAGTGTATTTATGATCTACCTTCTTGAAGACGACAGCGGCATAAGGAATTTTGTGATATATGCCCTTAATAATTCAGGATTTGAAGCGGAAGGCTTTGAACTGCCGTCCGCATTCTATAGAGCTGTTGAGGAAAAAATACCGGAGCTTGTCCTGCTTGATATAATGCTTCCGGAAGAGGACGGACTAACAGTCCTGAAAAAGCTGAGAAACGGAGCTCTCACAAGCCGTATCCCTGTGATAATGCTAAGTGCAAAGGGGACTGAGTACGACAAGGTG
>OCTX012212324.1_pt1 | contig 10980 bp, 9 predicted proteins | sample 1539691 | NCBI WGS metagenome assembly OCTX01 (sample SAMN02144231, study PRJEB22623) | gut metagenome | biome: sheep rumen | host: Ovis aries | place: New Zealand | reverse complement strand
CGTCGCCGCCGAACTTGCCCTCGGCGCAGAACTTCCACAGGGTCTTCCAGCCGTCCACGGAGATGCCGCCGGCAGGGGACGCGGGATCCACGAAGGGATAGAGCATGGCGGAGTTGATGTTGGCGTTGGTGGTGCCGCCGACCTTGTTCTGGCGGTACCAGGTGTAACCGGAGTTCACCACGTCAGCCCAGTGCTCGAAGTGGAGCTCCTGGCCGTTGGTGCCCAGCTCGTCGTTCCGATAGAGCATGAGGACGTTCTGGATGACGATGCCGTAGGCCTTGCCGTCATACTTGTACGCACCGACCTCGTCGGCCCAGGTGGGGGTCCAATCCATGACCTTCAGGTTCTCATACTGGCCGTTGACCAGCTGGCCCCAGCGGGTCTCGTTCAGACCGAAAATCAGATCGCCGTCCTTGTTCTCGTTGGCGGCCTGGATGGCAGCGGTGTCGCCGGAATAGACTTCATTGGTGTCCAGGCTGATGGTGAAGCCGGCCTTCTTGGCCTCTTCGACCAGCCAGGTCACACGCTCGGTGGAGTTGGAGTTGGAATAGATCCGGATGGTGTATCCGGAATAATCCTCCGCCATGGTCGCCGGAACCAGCGCAAAAACCATGACCAGAACCAGCATCAGTGCAAGAGCTTTCTTCATGTTTCTTCTCCTTTTACTGCGATTTGGGCATACTGCCCTACCCAGTATTATAGTAAAAATACCCTCGATAATCAAGGGAATCATGAATAAATCGTGAAAAAAGATATAGCTTTCACTTTCTGGCGCGGCCCCGGCTTTTCTTCGCGGAGCCCACCATGCCGGGGCGGACCTTCCTGGCAGAGGTGACGGTTTCGCCCCGCAGACGCTTGATTTCGTCTCGCAGCTTGGCCGCCTGCTCGAATTCCAGCTCTCGGGCGGCCTGGCGCATCTGCTCCTGAAGCAGCTCGATCCGCTCCTCCCGCTGCTGCTGATCGAAGCTTTCGGCCCCGGCCTCCTCCCGGTGGCTGATGCCCAGGAGGGCGGAAACCTCCTTGCGGATGGTTTTCGGAACGATGCCGTGCTCGGCGTTGTAGGCCATTTGCTTCTTCCGGCGGCGTTCGGTCTCGTCCATGGCCCGCTGCATGGAGGGGGTCACCGTGTCGCAATAGAGGAGCACCCGGGCCTCGGCGTTTCGGGCGGCCCGGCCGATGGTCTGGATGAGGGAGGTTTCAGACCGGAGGAAGCCCTCCTTGTCTGCGTCCAATATGGCCACCAGGCCCACTTCGGGCAGATCCAGGCCCTCCCGGAGCAGGTTGATGCCCACCAGCACGTCGAAGTCCCCCAGCCGAAGATCCCGGATGATCTCCATCCGATCCAGGGTGTCGATGTCGCTGTGCATGTATCGGACCCGGACGCCCATGCCGTCCAGATATTCGGTCAGGTCCTCTGCCATGCGCTTGGTCAGGGTGGTGATAAGGGTTCGATAGCCCTTCTGGGCGGTGAGGCGCACCTCGGAAAGGATGTCGTCGATCTGCCCCTCGATGGGCCGGAGGAAGATCTCCGGGTCCACCAGGCCCGTGGGGCGAATGATCTGCTCCGCCACCTGGGACGCGCGGGAGAGCTCCCACTGGCCCGGCGTGGCCGACACGCAGAGCATCTGGGGGATCCGGGTCAAAAACTCGTCGAACTGCAGGGGCCGGTTGTCATAGGCGGAGGGGAGACGGAACCCGTACTTCACCAGCTCCTCCTTGCGCATCCGGTCCCCCCGGTACATGGCGCCGATCTGGGGGATGGTCACGTGGCTTTCGTCGATGATGAGCAGAAAATCCTTGGGGAAGTAGTCGATGAGGGTATAGGGGGGCTCTCCGGGCTGTCGGCCGTCAAAGTAGCGGGAATAGTTTTCGATGCCGCTGCAGTAGCCGATCTCCTGCATCATCTCCATGTCGTGGCGGACCCGCTGCTCGATGCGCTCCGCTTCCAGGGGCTTGTTCTCGTCCAAGAACTGGTCCCGGCGAAGCTCCATGTCCCTCTCGATGTCCTTCATGGCGGCCATGAGCTTCTGCTGCCCGGTGGCGTAATGGGAGGCGGGGAAGATGGCGGCGTGGTCCTGGTGGCTCAGCACCTCGCCGGTCAGGGTGTTGATCTCGGTGATCTTCTCGATCTCGTCTCCGAAGAAGCTGACCCGCAGCGCCCGGCCCTCGTTGCCCATGGGGAAGATATCCAGCGTGTCCCCCCGGACCCGGAAGGTGCCTCGCTGAAAGTCCATGTCGTTCCGCTGAAACTGGATGTCCACCAGCCGCCGCATGACCTCCTCCCGGGAGATCTCCATGCCGGGCCGCAGGGACAGGGACAGTTTCAGGTATTCCTCCGGGTCGCCCAGGGCATAGATGCAGGAGACCGAGGCCACGATGATCACGTCCCGGCGCTCGTTCAGGGCGCAGGTGGCGGAGTGGCGAAGCCGGTCGATCTCCTCGTTCACCGCGGTGGTCTTTTCAATATAGGTGTCGCTGGAGGCGATATAGGCCTCCGGCTGATAATAATCATAATAGGAAACGAAGTATTCCACCGCCGAGTCCGGGAAAAAGCTCTTGAGCTCGGAGCAGAGCTGGGCCGCCAGGGTCTTGTTGTGGGCCAGGACCAACGTGGGCTTTTGAACCTGCTCGATGACCTTGGCCATGGTGTAGGTTTTGCCGGAGCCGGTGACGCCCAAAAGGACCTGGAGCCTGTCGCCCCGAAGGACGCCTTCGCTGAGCTTTTCGATGGCCTCGGGCTGGTCGCCCTGGGGCGTGAAGGGGGAAACGACCTTGAACAATGCTGATCCCTTTCTTTAGTACTCGTAATCCACCGTGTGGGACTCCTGCACGTGCTGGTGGATGTATTTCCTTGCCTCGTTGTGGCTGGGGGCCTGGTCGTAGGCCAGATACCCTTCCTTATCCCTGAACGTGACGATCAGGGCCGCGTCATAGCTTCGGCCCTTGTGGAGCTGGTCAAGACCATATTCGATCTCCACGATCTCCGGCACGGTCTGCTTCAGCGCCAGGAGCTTCTCCCCCACCACGGGCGCGCACACATCCGGATCGATAAACTTGAACAACAGCACATGTTTGAACATCTTTTTTTCTCTCCTTTGTCGGTTTGAATACAGTATAGCGTATATGGGGCAAGGTTTCAATTTTTATCTCTGTTCCTTTTTTCTCTTCGGTGAAGAGGAAAAAGAACCGAAAAAAAGAGAAGCATAAAAAACAAAAGAAACGCCTTCTGTCGTCATGGACGAGGGAAGGCGCTTTTTCGTAGAGACCGTGCGTGCCCGGTCTGTTGCCTTCGCGACCGAAAAGCAAACTAAATAGAACAGGTTTGCTTTTTCTATCCCCAGATAGGTATCCCTATGGGCTTTTCTTTTTGCGCGACTTTTTCCTTTTCACCGAAAAGAAAAAGTCGCAAAGAAAACATGTTTTCAATAGCCGCCGATATTCGCCGCCCATTCGCCAGGGGTCGCTGAATTTGCACTCTAACCAGTTGGAAAGGGGGATGGTACAATCGAAGCACAGCGAAGGAGGAGGCAACATGGCAAAGTACAAAGCACTTTTGATCGACGACAACACCCAGTTCACCGAGAGCGTGAAGGGGTATCTGCTCTCCCAGGACCGGTTTTCCGAGGTGGACACGGCCCAGGACGGCCGGGAGGCTCTGAAGAAGCTCCGGGAAAAGACCTATGACGTGATGACGCTGGACCTCATCATGCCCAACGCGGACGGGCTGGCGGTGCTGGAGCAGCTATCGCTCCTGCCCCTGGACCCGGCGCCGGCGGTGGTGGTGATCTCCGCTTTGAAGAACGAGGCCATGGTCCGCCGCTGCTGCGGGCTGGGCGCCCGATACTATATGGTGAAGCCCGTGGACCCGGACACCATTTCAAAACGCTTGCTGGAGACGCTGGAAGGAGAGCCGGTGAAAGGGGGCGTCATGCCCTACGCCCCCACCCACCGGTCCTTCGAGGAGAAGGTGACCGCCATCTTCCTGGTGGCGGGCATCCCGGCCCACATCAAGGGCTACCACTACCTTCGGGAGGGGATCCGCCTGGTGTACAACGACCCGGATCTTATCAACCGGATCACCAAGGAGCTGTACCCCGGCATCGCCAAGCGCTTCGACACCTCCCCCAGCAAAGTGGAGCGGGCCATCCGCCACGCCATCGAGGTGGCCTGGACCCGGGGCAAGATCGAGAACCTGAACGCCCTCTTCGGCTACAACATCTACGGCAAGAACGACAAGCCCACCAACGGCGAATTCATCGCCCTGGTGGCGGACAAGCTCTTGATGGAGGAGCAGGGGAAAAAGGCGGGATAAAGTCTGGGTTTTTTGAAAGGGCCAAGGCTATGAAGGGGGTGAAAGTTCGGCTGGATTTTCCCCTCTGAGCCTATAAATATTCTTCTTCAAGCCTATGAAGATGGAGTATTCATTGGGTCATAGAAAACTTCAAATGGAGGCTTCTTATGACCGATTTGACCTTTGAATGGCAGATAGACGAATTTTTGATTTACTGCCAAAGCAAACAATTAAGACCGAAAACGACGCAGAGCTACGAACAGGCTTTGCGTCTTTTCGCCCGCTGGTGCGAGGAGGAACGACACATAGAGGCGGTGGATAAGGTCAAGGAAGCGGATATACGGCGATACATAAATGACATACAGGAGCGGGGCAAATACACCTTCTATGTGAAGGACAGCCAAAAACAAATAAACTGCCCTGACCGTCGGAGGGATTTCCGCCAGCAGGTCAGTAATACAACGATAAATAACTATCTCCGCAACCTGAATGTGTTTTTCGTCTGGTTGGATACTCAATACCTACTGGATAAAAACCCGATGAAAAACATTAAACAGTTGCGTAATAGTCGCAAGCCCAAGGAGTTTCTGTCGGATGAAAGCTTCAAGAAGCTGACCTCCTCACTGGATAAATCGTATTTTCCAGAGCATCGGGATTTCGTTATGATTGTGCTGATGCTGGATACAGGGATGAGGTTGGGGGAATGTAGTAGGCTCTTGGTGACTGATTTGGATATGACAGGCAAGAAGGTCCATTTGCGGGAGGAGGAGACAAAGGGACGCAAGGAGCGGACAGTCTATTTTTCACCAAAAACAGAAAGGGTGCTTCGACGGTGGCTCCAATTCAAGGACCGATACACCGAAACAGACTATGTTTTCCCTTCCAAGAAGGATGGGTCCCCTGTGGAGGTTCAAGGGTTTGAAAGTAATTTTTCAAGATACTTGAAGCGATTTGGCATATCAGAGCAAGTATCCCCACACTGTTTGCGTAATAACTTCGCCAAGCGTTGCCTGATGAATGGGATGGATATTTACACCCTCAGCCGTATCTTGGGCCATTCCAGCGTCACCGTCACAGAGGAAGCATACCTGGACCTGAACGATGAGGATTTAGGCCAGCGGTATCAGCATTTTTCTCCAATACGCAATATGAAGTAATCAGTTCATAGCTACTATGAAGCTATTTTTCACTGCATTTTAACAACTTTTTATCAGGTTGAAAATGAGTTTTCAATCACTTTGACTTGCTGGGGGCTGGGCGGCGATAGACCTTTTGAATACTCTCCAAATAGGCGGTGAAGCGTTGGAGTGTTTCTTCATCCCCCAAGAGCTTTGCCCCTGTGCCGAACCCCAGCAGCCAGCCGAAGAATTGGGGGGTCGTTTTCACCTCTGCTTGTAGCTTGAAATGGTGGGCGTCGATGTTGATATAGGTGGCCCCCTCCTTGCCGAAACGCTCATATACCGCGTCCAACAGGGAATTGATGAAAAGAATGGTCACCCGCCGCTGTTTCCCTTCATACATAGAGAAGGTGCGTTTGGTGTAGTCTTTCAGGTTGATGGCAGCAAATGCTTCCTTACCCTCTCTTGGCTCTCCTTTCAGCCTGACGCTATCCATCTTGTCTATGCGGAAGGTCTGTATTCTTTGCGTTTTATCCACAAACGCCAACAGGTAGTAATTTCCCTCATTGATAAGGAGCTTATAGGGGCTGACGATGAAGGGTTCCCCCTTTCGGCGCTCCACCTGTTCCCCATTCAAATTATATTTGAGATACTTGAACTCTATTTTTTGAGGCGTGATGCCCTCTTTGGGCTTGTTCTCCATTGCTATATTGATGGTGTGGATGTTTTCTAAAACCTTTTTGTTGTTCGTCCGCACTCTATCGGTCAGTAGAACATCGTGGCGGATTTCAGCGGCTTTGCGCTTGCTGACGAACCCGCACAGAAATGCGGTCAAATCATCTGTGTTTTTCTGTGTCAGGAATTTGGCGGTATAGACGCTCTCCACCAGCAGGTGTATTTCCTCTGCGGAATACCCTTTCGGCTGATAATAGAACCCCTTTTTTGATTCATCGTAGAGGATGATTCTTTCTTTTCCATATTTGTCCCGCTCCATAGCTTCGGCGGCATCCTCTATGGTTTTATCGGGATGACGAAGCAACCAGCTTGCTTTGTTGATGGCTTTGATGTCCTTATAGATGCTGTGGCTCTCTCCATTGATGCCCCAGCCGCTCAACTTCCTTCCTATGCTTTCGCCTGACAACACATTTTCGCTGTCGGTCTCCCTCATAAGTATCTGTAAAACCAGATAGGCTTTTAGCCTCTGGTCCTGTCGCCGCCCACCTTTTTCTGTTTCAGTCTGTCCCATAGCCGCCAGCCTCAATCTGTTTCGTTCGCATCGGTATCGCTTTGGACTTCCTGTTCATCTTTCTGTTGGCGCTCCATCTCCTGCATATAGAGGAAGTATCCAATATCCTCCATCGTTAGCTTATCCATCGGCGGCACCTCCTGCAATGCTATCCTGCAAGTCTATCCCCATAGGGAAGAGACTTGATATAGTTTTCCATAAACTGCCAATCTGGGTTTCCATTTGTATCTGCTGGAAGTTTAATAACTGATTTTCCAAACTTTTTAACATCGTGAGGTTTTCTTCCATAACTCCAACGATATTTGTCTCTCATAATCATTGTGCAAAGAAACAAACCAATATATGGGTTCAGAGTATGCCTTTTCAAATACAATGCAGTAATATCATGACTGCAAGTAAATACTTCAGGCTGATAAAAAGCATTGCACACAGAGCCATTCACAGTTACGGCTATACAGTTTCCGTCAAACAGTTTCTTGCCTAACGTAAAATCTTCTTTCCCAACCTTATCCCATTGTTCAATATCTTCAATGCTGTAATACTCAGTTACTCCGTTATTTGATTCCGTAGAAGCTAAAAATGGAATGTTTCCATCTATTGAATGTTCAGGTTTTTTATTATAATAGCCACCACGCAATGTAAAAATATCTGCTAAAACATATTCCTTCCATCCTGAAACATTCAATTCTGGAATACTCTCATCAGCATTTTTCGTGGTTAATGGCTTATGATGGAGTGACTTAATGTAGTCCTCCATAAACTGCCAATCTGGAATAAAACCATCATCTGAATATTTACGGCTTGTATCTATAGCAAAAGTTCCATCTTCATTTCGTTGTGCAGGAAGACAAACATCTGTCATCTTCATGTTTTCAAGCGTCCATTTTCGGCCATAAGAAAACCTGTATTTCTCCTGGCGTATTATCGCTGCCATGAAAAGACCTATATATTTATTAAAGCCATTGTATCTTGAATACAAAGCATTTACATCATCAGTTGCCCAATATGGCTCAGGCTGATAAAAGGCTTCGCCAACAGAGCCATTATAACTCAAGGAAATAGTATTGCCTGCATGTATAGGCGCTTGTCCTATATGATTTGCCACACCATTATTTGAATCAATGGCACCAATGTAAAGATTGTTTCCTTCTTCTTGGTCAGCAGAAGTCAGTCGCTTTCCTTTGCGAATATCAAAAAGACGCCCAAGATAAAACCTTTTCCATTCTGATGAATCAATCTTCATATATCTTGCCCTCCTTCATTAGATACGCAAGATAATTGTTTACAGTTTGCTGAAAATCAGCTTTTGAGAGCTTACTATAATCAGTTTTCATGTAGGCTTCACAAAGCCATTCATCATCGCCTGTTACGGCCTGCATAGCCGACAAGCCGTCTTTCACTGTTTTGTTTCTATATAGGTCCAGCCATTCTTTCTCAATCTGCTTCCAAATGCTCCTGTTCTCCTTATCAAACTGTTCAATACGACCAAGATTCTTTTTCTTCTTATGCCCATCCTCTTTATAATACCCAAAAAACGTTTTAGGAATCGTCCCATCTGCCAACACATGAGGTTTACCAAGAGTAAACATCATACAGCAAGCATTAATGGAAGAACCAGGGTAGAACATTTCTGGGGGAAGAGTGAAAACTGCATCAAGTGTGTTTTCTTCCAGCAGAGCGACCTTCAAATCAGATATGAAATCACTGTTCCCTATTGCCGTTGCAACAGGAAGCAGAATAGCAACTTTTATTTCCTTTGCTGGTTGCCCATTTTCAAGACGCTCTTTATTCATTTTTGCTACAACATCAGAGATGTATTTTAGGAAAACCATACCCTTTGTGGGGTCTTCCTTAGCATCTGCTTTCCAGCCTGCTTTATAGCAAGAAGGGATTCTTATTGGCTTAGCATTATATGGAGGATTCATCAAAACAATATCTGGGTTCGCTTGTCTGAAAAACGCTTCACTTTCAAACAAACTCGCATGTTTTATATTAGAATTCCCATCACCATGAATAAGCATATTTGTTGTAGAAAGGCCATAGGCTATTTCTTCAATCTCAATACCGTAGATATGTTCCTTTGCAACTGCCTCTCGCATTTGCTGTTTTTGTGCTTCAGTAGCTCTCTGACGGTTACAATCTGCCAATTCCAGCACCATTGCCTGAACGAGGAAAGAACCAGAACCACAGGTCCCATCAAAAACTCTCTTCGTCCTATCTACACCAGTAGCACGACACATAAAGTTTGTAATGTGGTCAGGTGTAAACGCTTGGTTTTTGTCATCTTTTCCTGTGTATTTATTAAATGCGATGAAGAAAAGGTTCAAAATATCCTGTCCTTCAGAGCTATCTTCATTGATATACTTATAGATATTTCCAACAATTTCATCTAAAACTTCTATCCAATCATTCAGAACCAGCTTTTTTACCTTCTGATTGTTGATTACATTCTTTTGAAGCAACTCCACCTTCAAAGCTTTATTATCAGAGCCATCCAGAAGATTTGAAAGAGTTTCAGCAATGCCACTGCGAATCATCGCTGAGGACAAACCACTCCAATAGGTCTTTAGTTTCTGTCGAGTTTCATCTGTAATTGTAGAAATGCCTTGTCTTTTTAGCACATCACGAATATAAAGAAGTGTGGTGCCAACAAACTGACTACGCAATTTCTCATCAATATCTTTGCGATGCAATGTCTCATTTAGTGCATATGTGTTTTTCAAGACAGCTTCTCGATTGTTCTGTCTATTCACTTCAAATAAGCTTTCATAGTGTGCCATAGTATCCAGCACAGTCTCATCCTTCAATAAATGGTTATCATCCATTGCAGATTTCCAGACTTTAATCTTGTCGTTATTCGTGTTGGCAAGAATACAAATAATCTTCTTGCTGTAATGAAGCACTTTTTCTTCAAGAAGGTATTCTTGCAACTGTGCCTCATCTGCTTCTGTATAGTTCTGCTTTGTTTCAACCAAAACGACTACGCCGTTATGTTCAAAACGAATATCAAGCTTAAAATGCTCTGGTTCATAGCCAAGAGCCTGTATCAATTTCTCCTTTGAACCAGCAACTTGAACATAAGAGTATTCCCCGCCCTCAATATTTGAGGTTTTGTATTCATTGCCTATACGATTACACATTGAAACTCTATCCATTTGCAAATTATCCCCTTCTGCAAATATCAATTTATAAAAGTATAGCACAAAAAGAGGCGGAAATTATATAAATAATGTGTTACATCAAGGTTTTTCTACAAAAAAGGGGCTGAATGCCCCTGAGAAATAAGAGTTTATATCAGCCTTGCGTGGCTCTCTATGGCTTGCTCTATGCGCTGGGGCTCTATGCCTATATATCGCTGGGTGGTGCTGGCGGAGCTATGCTGTAAAAGGCGTTGGACCAAGGCAACATCATAGCCATTGTTTTTGTAGATTTCGGTGGCATACCACTTCCTGAAACTGTGGGTGCTGATGCCCTCATAGCCCAGATAGTCGCACACAAGGGCAAGCTGTTTCTGGACCGCCCTTTCGGTGATAGGGAACAGGGCTTCGGTGCGCCCGATGCCATTTCTGAGGCAGTAGTTCTCCAAATACTGCTGGATAACCAGCGGGACTGTGAAGACCCTTTCCTTACCTGTCTTCTGCTCCACGATGGCTAACCTGTATCTGTCGCCGTCCCGCACGATGTCGCAAAGCCTAAGCCTGAGAATGTCGCTGATACGCAAGCCCAAGTTTCCCTCCACCACAAGGGCGGTGGCTATGCGTTCATTAGGGTAGAAGCCTGTGAAGCCCTGTTTCATCGTTTCTATGATGGCGGTGTATTGCTCTGTGGTGAGGGCGGTGGTTTTCTTATTCATAGCGTTTTTCCTCCAAAAGTTCGTAAAAGAAGCTTCATTAGTTCGTTTCTGTGGGCGGTGCGGATGAAAAGCCTGCAAAGTCTGAGTTTCGGGGTTCGTATAATCTCAGTTTTACGAACCCCGACAGCTAACCTCCTCAGCTCGCAAGCACCATTGCTTCATCACAGTCCATACAGGCGATATTGACCTCTCTGGTCGCCCTGACGCTCATACCACAGCAGGGGCAGATGTATTTGCGGGTGCTGGACTTCTTGGGGAGGCTGATGGGGAAGCCGTTGTGGGTCCCTGTCCCTGTGATTTGGAAGCCACTTTCCTCATTGCGATTGATGAGAATATCGGTCAAGCCATTGTTGATGACGAAATCCAAGAGCGCTTCATTAGGAGAAGTGCGGTTCCAGCCATTGCGCTCGCTATGCTCTACCACAAGACCCCTTGCCTCTGCCTCAGCCTTGAAGCGTTTGTTGTGGTAGGT
>OCTX012162989.1_pt1 | contig 10980 bp, 8 predicted proteins | sample 1539691 | NCBI WGS metagenome assembly OCTX01 (sample SAMN02144231, study PRJEB22623) | gut metagenome | biome: sheep rumen | host: Ovis aries | place: New Zealand | reverse complement strand
TTTGCCAACTCATTTTCTATCGGTATTACGAGCCAGCTATCTTCCGCGTATGAAGTATAGTCCATTACTGTGGGTATCGTCGTCTGAGCTCCCGTTGATACGATTACATTCTTCAGTCTATTGAATGATATGGGCTGCTTAACACTTTCTGCAAGTTTTTTTATCAGTATATTCAGCACCCTCGAATTCCTTATACTATTTCTATGACATATATCACCAAGATAAATCTTTTGATACAGACTGGATAGCATCGTCCTCTTCTGTCGGAAATTGGGGATTTCAGGCAATCCTCCATAATAGAAATAATCCCTGAATTTCCTCAACACCTCGCTTTTTTCACTCGTTGAATAAATCCAACCAGATGAAAGTATCGTTCCAGAAGCTGTCAGATATTCCCTAAAAGAATATGGATACACATCTATTATGAAGAATCTCCCACCCAATGTAGTAGCCACATCTTTACTCAGCATTTTTGCATTACTACCTGTCACATACACATGATATTTCTCGTTTGCCAGCCTTCTTGCAAATTTTTCCCATGACGGAATGTTTTGTATTTCATCCAAAAACACATATGGACGTTTACCATTATCCTCTAAGTGTACTTCAAGCAAAGTATTAAAGTCGCTGGTTTCAAACTCAGCAAGACGTTCATCATCAAAATCCACAAATAATATTTCATCCCATCCGTGCCCAGATGCTAGCAATTGCTTAACTCTCTGATATAACATATAGGACTTGCCCACATGCCTTAACCCTACCATTACGTAGTTACCATTCTCTTCAAAATCTAACGAACGACTAATTACGGTAGCCGATTCTATTTCTTCACGCTTATCACGTAAACAACGTCTTATAATATCCTTTGATATACTCATACCTGCACATTTTATAATGTTTACTTTAAAATTTTGCCATAAAATTATAAAGTTTACTTTAAACTTGCAAGTTTTTCTCTATTTTTTTTGACTTCGTTGACCCTTTTGGTTCCTTCTTAAACAATTTCAGTCTCTTCGCAGAAGCAACATCGTCTGTTTTTTATATCTGACTCTGCAAGCGTGCTTCTTTATTCTGCAAAAATCCAAAATTATTATAAGATTTTCGGAATCTGCTTAGTATATGTATGGCACTACTGCCTTTACTGTTTTCATCAAATTTCTTATAATTTCCTTATCACTTTACAAGGATTACCTACCTCAATACAATCTGCCGGTCAATCTAAAAAAGACGATTAAAACGAGGATAGAATCTTGTCCTTATGATGATCGGGAGATTGAATATTTTGAGTAATAGTTTATTTAGCATCCGTAATTACTTTTTTATATATATCTATCAAGCCATTAACGATAGCTTTCCTATCATGGCGTTGTCTCGCTACATTCCTCCCTTTGTCCCCCATTGCAACATTCTGATTGTTGTCTTGTATAAGGCATTTTACATAATATGTAGCCATATACGGGTCTGTAGCAGGAAACAGGAAACCTGTTTTACTATGTTCTACCATAGATGAGGTTCCTCCAACATTCGTTGCCACAACAGGTAAACCTAACATTTGAGCTTCAGCTACACTATTTGGACTATTTTCTACGTATGATGGTTGGAAATATAATGTACTCTGTAACATCTCCTCACGCAGTTGTTCAGCGGATGCTACTCCTTTTAGGATTACATTGACATCCTTATGATTAATACCTGTTAATCTTTCAAAGAATATTGGTTCTACGTTACCATACACATTCCATTCGAAATCCAAGCCACATTCATTTTTCAAAATATCAGCTGTTTTGAGTACAATATCAAAACCTTTATATGATGCGCCAGAACTCGTAGTTGTTATAACAGGTTTGGTAGGAATCTTGCGCTCACCTTTCTCATAGAAACAAGAACGTAATATCTCTCCTCCCCAGTGATATTTAGCCTGAGGATTCAACACCTCAAGAGCATTCTTGTCCCATTCTGTTCTTCCTATCACATGATTAATCGCCTTCAGGATTGCTTTTTCTCTATGACAACTGCGCTTCCAGTATGTCAAAAGTTGAAAGTTTGAGTAAGCCCCATTTATACCATCCTTCATTATAAAACTACTTCTGGAAACACCTGTCGGCAGGAATGTATGTATATAGAGAGAGAGAATTCCCTGCAAGTGCAGTACACATGGAACTTTCATCTCCTTTGCTGCAACAGCTCCCAATCCTGTATAGAGTTCTGAACCAAACACTTCTATCACATCAGGTTTGAAATCCTCTATCACTCTCTTGAAATGATTTATATAGTGATACCAAAGGATTTCGTCACGAGTAACATCATTATAACAAATCAGGTCAATGATCTTGTCTTTCTTACTCTTAACATGGAATGGAACTGGATAGTATGTAATATTTTCTTGTTCTACCTTTGCTGGTTGCCCATCCATACAAAATGAGATACCAAGAATTATATCTTCTTGCTTATCCATTTCACATTGCAAAGATGACATCCAGCCTCCACCATTATAACCTATACCACCAGTTTGAACATCAACTTTATAGTTTGAACTATTTGTGGCAAAAAACAATACTCGCATTTCTAATCTTGCATATCATTTAAAGTTAAATAAGGAAATCTTCTTTTGCGCCCTAAGATTCTATCTATCTTACATAGTAAACGTTCTTTCCAAACCCAGTGTTTTTCTGTTCGCGCCAAATATCTTAAACGCCATAAAGGAATTTTGTCTGGTATTGGCAGAAAATAATTTGGAGCCATCATGAAACTATTACTTAGGCTACATTTTCTTTTTAGCATACGTTTTTGGAAATGAACATAACATGTTTCTTCTTTTTTTACGCTTTTATTGTGTTCATAATATCTGAACAACTTTCCATTATCAAAAATGAATATGAAATTCTTCTTTTTTTTAAATTTATCTTTTTCATTCTTTTGATATGAACGAAATGAATAGACATAAGGTGCAATATCATCAAACACAATTTCATCGTACATTCTTCCTGGGTTATTCTTCTTCCAATACATCGAACTTCCTGCCCATTCATCGAATGCATAGCTTTTGGATGTCATATATACTTCCTTATATGAAGGCTCTACAATTCTCCTGTAATAAGCATTCACCTCCGGAGTATTCCTATATAACGTAAGGTGACCTCTTGAAAGAATCCGGTCATTATTATCGAGTATAGAATCCGTTATAAAATGTCTGATATCACCAAATATTAAATCACAATCACAGTGTCCCCAAAAATCATAATCTTTCAAATAATCTTTAAATATCTCACCATAAGCAGGTCTATAGTCACATAATTTGTAACCTGTAGGAATTATACATTTCTCATCCACATATTTTCTTGCTAAAACCTCTATTTCATGTAATGATGTTTGATATACTGTGACATTACATGGTACATTTTTTATTAGTTGATCTGTAAAAATGAAAAAATCTATCGTTGGATTATGCTCTACAGATTTCAACCAAAAAGGAAAATCTTCACGAAATTTTCCAAAATATGGCAATATTAGTACTATTCTTTTCATTACTATAACATTTTTATCTATGGTCTATTCCTAATAATCTACGTACAAATGACTTAAAACAATCCCATTCTGTTCTGAAAGTTTTCTTTTTTCCTTTACCATAAAAACGAGAAAAAGCATCATACATTTCTCTATCTTCCTCTATTATGATATCTTGCAATTCTATTGGTCTGTCACTGACCTTCATATTACAGTAATTCATATCACCTTCACCACTATGTGTTCCCGTACCATCCATTCCTGTCTGTATCGCCATCGTCCTTCCTGGGAATAGTTGCAACTTACCAGCAAGAAACTGAGATGCATAGAATCTTACTGCCCACGAATCATTCAAGCCTACCTTATCGCAATACAATATACCGTAGAATGGTCCTGTGCCACCAATGTTAAAGTCATTCTTCTTCCAACGCAAGCGTTTTAACAACACCCTGTCATCATTGATAAGGATATCCCAGCCACGCTTCCACGTAGCCCATCCCCAACAAGCAAAATAACGTAAGAAAAATGTTTCTGGGGCTTTGCAGTCTATCGGATTAAGAAAAGCTGATATACTCGCCACCTTATCCTCATCCTTATACTTTTCCAAAGCCTCATTCATAAATTGCAAGAAATAAGGCGAAAGTATCAAATCATCCTCCACAACTATCACTCTACCATATTTATTCACTATCTCTGTAATACCTGCTATCAGGCTATTGGCAAGCCCCCAGTTCTTCTCACGTTCTATAATAGTTACTGACTTAAAAGACTCACCCCTGCCCTCTCTGTTTAGAGAGGGAGTATTACTCTGCGTAGCATCGTCAGATGCGCTTGGCTCTTTGCGTAGAGATGCTGACTGACTATCGTCAGAGGGTATCGAGGAATTATCCTGCGAAAACTTGTTTTCCTTATGATAATTAACGAGAGACACTGAAGAATGATCGTTCTCTGTATCTCGGCTTTGCGAGATTTCCAAATCGTTTTCGTTCTTCAAAGAACGAATATACTCCCTATTCTCTTCCACTCCTTTCTTAGCCTTCTCGTTCTTTGGTCCATCGGAGAAGATGAACAAGTCAGAATCCTTCGCCTCTGCATTCTTCAGAAGCGACTTCACCGCCTGCTTGGTGTGGTCAGCCCTATTATATGTAAATAATGCTATTGGTGCGTATTGCATTTTCATTTTTTTAAATTTGAACACGGATTACTCGGATATACAGAGATTTTTACTTACTCTTCTTTCAGATAAAAAACTCCATCTGTGTCAATCCGAGATATCCGTGGTCTTTATCGTTTATATATCCTGACAAGTAAGTGTAGAACCTTAGGGTAGTACGTTCTGAGGTATAACTTCAGCAATATGTTCTCTATGAAGTTATTCTTTGACTTTACCAAATCTATCAAATATCGTCTCTCTTCTTTTGTTGAGATGCAGCCCTTATTTAATGCTACAACTAATGTTTCAAGAATAAGTTCTTTCTGGCGACCTACGAGGAAATCATCTATGTTATTACAGAAATCCTCCAGTATAACCTTAAAGGCATTATATTCTTTCTTTACATTTATAGCATGAGTGATTGAATCTGGATTCATTCTATGGTAATATGTCCTCTTATTACAGAAGCACATTGTCTTCACACATTTTGCTAAGAAGAATGTCCAATAATTATCCTCATGTATGATGCCCTCTTTGAACCAAAGTTCATTTTCAATAAAGAAATCTCTGCGAACCAAGCGGCTCTGAGCCTTAATCAAATCTCCATCAAATGTAAGCAGAGTATTCTTTATCAACTTCGCATCTTCTGTATATTTTGGAAAATTGTATGGCGTTGGTTTACCTGCATCCTCTTTCTTTTCAAAAAAACCTCCTTGCACCAAATCAACCTGTGGATACGCCTCAACCAAACTATGCATCACTTCAAGGGCAGCTGGTGTAAGTTCATCATCACTGTCAAGAAAATACAGATAATCGCCCTTAGCAGCCTTTACGCCTGTGTTTCTCGCAGCGGACAATCCTCCATTCTCACGATGGATGACAGATATGCGGGAATCTTTCTCTGCCCATTCATCACACAGTTGAGGACAATGGTCTGGCGAACCATCATCCACAAGAATAACCTCATAATTCTGAAATGTCTGCTTTAATACAGACTTCAAGCAATCTGCAAGGTATTCTTCAACCTTATAGACAGGTATGATTACGCTTACACTTGGCATAATGTTTATGTTATGTCGTTGGTAAATTGCCAAAAGAATTCTTCTTCCGATATCCTGATACAGACCAGCCTGCCATTACATACACCAAAGGCATATACATCAAAACATACCTGGCTCCAGCTTCTGATAAATACAAGTATGCTATTACGCCCCAAATTCCCAACAGTTGCATGTAATAGCGCCTGTCTCGTATAAAAAATGTGCCTATAACCATTAACGTCATAGCAAGATACCATGTATAATGTTTTATTATCAAGAAAAACTTATCCCATTTGCAAAAATACAAATGGTCGATATATGTTTCTCCCCAACAAAACGCTATCTTTGCTACAAAGAATTTCAGCTGACCTATAACACTTCTCTCATTTACTGATTGTAGTGCCATATTCAGAAAATACTTGTCTCTAACCTCTTTTGAAGGGAAAGGTCTGTCTGCCAAAACACTTAAATCATGATTATACTGACCTCCTGTATGATTGTTCTGTCCCATCGCGACATAATATATGAAACCATGATTTATCTTCTCATCATTAACGAAATGCATTTTCTCAAGCATACAGCTATGTATAGAAGATAAAGTGTAACTAAAGGTCAGCAAGGAAACGAATCCTATTATTACCGTTTTAAAGTCATGTTCTTTCAGCAATTTATATCCACCAAACATCACCATCGCAATAAACGGAATAATTGTTGTCATCTTCACTCTATAACCTATTGCTACGGCAAGTGCAATACAAACAACCTTCCATATCCTATTCATACGCGTTGTATATATGAAGAATATCAAGATTGGAAAAATCATTCCTAAATTTGCGCTGTATGGCATGTAAGTCTTCAAACAAAAAGTTGAAAACACCTCAAACATTATAGCTACAAGTATAGATACTCTCCTATTGCCTGTTATATTACATGTTGTCAGTCCTGCCAATATCGCTGATATATTCACCAACAATGTAGTAACTATTTCTACTCCTTTATAACTTCCCAACAATTCATACAGAAAATTGATTATAACAACTATACTTAACTGATAGGGGTATGAATGGAAATAGAAATCATACTGGGGTATGATAGAATAATCACTTGCCATATATATAGCTTGGTCACGAACCTTTATGAAATCACTATAATAGGCTAATGGAACATATAGGCAAACTAAAGTCTGAATTATAAATGAGACAATAAATACCCCCCATAGACTTATAAAATAAGTCTTTTGAGATAATGGCTTATTTATATCATCCTTAAACTTCCATATACATAAAAGTGTACCTAAGGTAAATAGCAAAATGCTACCCACTAATATATTGTCATTATACTTGACAAAACCCATATTCATACAAATGAAGAAAAATAGCATCAAAGGTATGAATATCATCTGCAATATGCTAAACTTTCTTTTCATTATATTCATTTGCTATATAAGTAGGTCTGTGCTTAGCCTCGTTGAATATTCTTCCGATATATTCTCCAAGTATGCCTATGGAAATGAGTTGTATGCCTCCCATAAACAAGATGATTACAATCAGCGTGGTAAAACCTTGTACGGGATCACCATAAGCCAACGTCTTTGTTATAAAATATAAGGCATATATAAATGCACACAAAGCTATTATAAAACCGCTTACAGTTGCTATTCTTAGAGGAGCTGTGGTGAAACTCGTTATTCCCTCTATAGCAAGGTTAAACAGACTCCAGAAACTCCAATTACTTTCGCCTGCCACTCTATCGCCTCGATCAAAGACTATCTCTTTCTTTCTATATCCTATCCAGCAGAATAATCCTTTTGTGTAACGCTCTGTCTCACGAAGTTGCTTAAGCGTATTGATACATTGGCGATCTAACAAACGGAAATCTCCCACATTCTGCAGAATATCAAAACGGGTTGATTTATCCAATATCTTATAGAATAAAAGTGACAATTTTTTACGCAACCAGGATTCTTTGCCTCTATCAGAACGCTTGGCATAAACATCCTGATAGCCTTCCTCCCAAAATTTCAACATCTCTGGTATGAGAGATGGTGGGTCCTGCAAATCAGCGTCTATAATTACCATACAGTCACCTGTTACGTAGTCTATGCCAGCAAGCATCGCATTCTCTTTGCCAAAGTTGCGTGAAAGGTCAACGTATGATATACGCTCATCTGCCTCTCTTAAAGTTTTTATGATGCTGATAGTATTATCTCTACTTCCATCATTAACAAAGAGTACTTCCCATTCATACTCACACTGACTATCCATGAGTTTCTTCAACTCTGGATACAGCAACGGAAGGGATTTCTCCTCGTTATAACACGGTACAAGTATTGAAACCTTCTTCATTTTATATTATTTATATTTTTGCCATCAATTTAATTATCAACCATTTCCACCTTGTCTGCAACAAGCATTCTGCTATGGTATATGATATCTTATTGCTCAGCACATTATAGTACTTCAATTCTGGATATTCATTACAACGAGCGTAATACCTGTCCAATAATGCCTCTTTTGTTGCATAATCACACTTGTGATTTTGCTCATTTTTCAGTGCCATGAGGAGTGAATATTTTAAATTCTTATTGTAAGTAGTATTAATATACTCTTTCAATTCATCATTAGCTATAGGCATCAAAGCCTCATTCATCCTTTCAGACAGAAACAGTCTCTTCAGATATGTATTATTCGTCTGCATCAATGAATTGGGATAATACATGTAGTGATACAGATGACTATTTACGGTCCTCACCTTTTCTGCATATTTTAGGAACTCAGATGTAAACAGTTCGTCCTCCCATAGTCTGAGTGACTCGTCGAAGCGAATGTGATGCCTTTCTATTATCTCTCGTCTAAACAACTTGCACCACGACCAGCCATACACGTGTTCCTTATACAGCCGACATATTATCTCCCCCTTACTCATCATGGAGGTATCAGCATCCATAGCAAACGACTCTTCCTTTCGTCCGTCAGCCAATTCTCTTACAAAACCCTGAAAGACTATATCATAATCGCAGTCTTCGTTAGTGTTATCGTTAGCTTCGCTGACTCTCTTAATTCTCCCTAAGCCTTTAGAGTTCCCCGCAGGGACAACTTCACTCAAGCCTTTAGGCACATCTTTGCGAGCGTTCCCGTTGAAAAAAACTTCAAGGTAGTTCTTTTCAATCCAGTCATCCGCATCCATAAAATAGACAAACTCACCTTGTGCATTTTCTAACCCTTTATTTCGTGCAGAACTTGGTCCTCCGTTAGACTTGTCTATTACCTTTATTCTCTTGTCCTTCGCAGCATACTCCTGACAGATAGCGAGCGAGCCATCCTTACTACCATCATTCACAAGTATCGCTTCCCAATCCTCAAAGGTCTGGGCTATCACGCTCCCTATGCACTGGCGCAAATAGCGTTCTGCATTATATACAGGTATGATGATGGAGATTTGTGGCATCTATCATTTTCTTAAATAGGAGAGCATCATATAAAATATACTTTTCCTACTCCAAGGTTGTTTCAGCAATATACGTAACGGCAAAGGGGCATGTCTGTTAAATTCTTCCATTTTTATTAACCCACTATTCACCCACGCTGACTTTTGTTTTGCAGTTACATTATAAAAGAAACTCTTGTTTTCGTCATTAAGTACTGAGAGCATTTTTTTGTAGAAAACATCAAACTCGTTCAATTGCTCTGGAGTACTTACAACATCTATCATCTTGCCGATTATACCCTTTTTCTTCCTTTCCCCCTCAATGGCTCGTGTGGATATTATTTCCGGTACATAGAGAACCTTATGATTTTGCTGAAATATCTCTACACATAATGCGAGATCAGAATAACGTCCCATGTCATCAGGAATATCAACATCTCGGAACAGAACTTTCTTAAAAATCTTATTCCTAAGAGTGGCTGAATAGTATCCGGCAAGCATCGGCTTCACCATTTGAGAGGATGGCACATGGTAGGTATTGGACTTCTTTCTCTCTTCAAATTTGTCCTGATACCTATTAACATAATCAAATATAACTATATCAGCCTCTGTACTGACTCCTTTAAGTGAATGAAGGGTCACCTCATTCACTTCATCATCAGAATCTACAATTAAGATATAGTCTTCTTGTATTTCCTTATATAATTTGCTAAAATCGTTTCTTTTAACTACTGCTATGTCCATTATATGCACTTTGCTACTTTAACACTTTGCCCATTTCCTCTATATACCCCTTTTTATAACGTGAGTCTGGCTCAAGGTAGTTTCCTTCTCCCCATTCGTTCCATGCTTTGATAAAAAGTATATTCTCCTCCGTCGGACGATATGAAAACATATCTTTCGTCTGCCTCAATAATTCTGCCCATTTCTCCGGTGTACTGCCATGGAGAATCTTAGCCTTATAACCACTACGCGGGGTATGGTCAAAATCCGGATTAAGACAAGGATATGCTAAAGGGTAATCCTTAAAGCACTGTATCGTTTTTTCCATATATGTGTCATACGTCACATAGTATGGTCGTTCTGCAGCCAAATGCTTCCTTATTCTCTTCTGTTCCGCCCTCGGCATCAAATCGGGATTAAATGCTGTAAACATAGGATCGAGAACAACAGAGTCCAACAAACTCAGGTCGCAACGTTCATACTGCTCCACACCTTGCGCTAAGGCAAAAAAATGAAAACCGTTAAGTCCATTATCTTTTGCCAATCTGTCCCACACATTTGAAAACTTTGCCAAGTCCATAGTCCATGGCTTAAAAATTCCAAACAGCAGTTTCCCGTTTACTCTGATATAGCGTTTATCCTTGAATGCTGGCAGCATGGCATTGAAATGGGCTATAAAATCCTCTTCGCCAGGATATGTCTGCTCCATAAGCAACTTGTCTGGAACATTAGGGTCCCACGTCTTCGCATACCATGAATGGTTTGCCCAACACAGGCAAAAGGGGTAATCCGGTTTACCCGTCTCTACTACTTCTTGAAAGACTTCAGAGAGTAATCTCTTGCCATTCCCAAACCAATAATGCCAATAACAAAATCCCTCTATTCCCGCCTCTCGAGCTAAGTCTGCCTGTTTCTCTCTCACTTCGGGCACACGCAAATCATAAAAACTCAGGTCTCGTGGAATCCTTGGCTGATAATGTCCTTTAAACAATGGTTTTGCACGAGCTACGTTTGTCCACTCAGTAAAACCTGGTTCCCACCATTCATCATTCTCTGGAGTGGGATAAAACTGTGGTAGATAAAATGCTATCGCTCTAACTTTATTTGACATTGTGTTTTTAGGGGTGGTCATTT
>OCTX011842315.1_pt1 | contig 10981 bp, 4 predicted proteins | sample 1539691 | NCBI WGS metagenome assembly OCTX01 (sample SAMN02144231, study PRJEB22623) | gut metagenome | biome: sheep rumen | host: Ovis aries | place: New Zealand | reverse complement strand
TAGGTGTAGTAGGTGTAGTAGGTGTAGTAGGTGTAGTAGGTGTAGTAGGTGTAGTAGGTGTAGTAGGGAGCCCTACCGTACCTACTACACCTACCAAACCTACCAACCCTAATCAATCCCTACTTCTTCGAAGCCCTAATGAAATACGCAATCAATAGGATATAAGCTACCAATGAGCAAATCTCTGACATCGGATTCGCTAACCAACTCTCACTGATAAAATTAAATCCGCCGAATCGTAACAAGGCACTAACAACACCCATTAGGGCACCACCAGCGATAAATCCACTGGCTATCAACGTGCCTTTCTCACCACGCTGCTTGTTCACTTCCTCATTCTTTGAACGACTTGTTACGTACCAGTTAATGGTTCCTCCTATTAATAAAGGTATATTCAATTGCAAGGGGATGAACATTCCAAGTGCAAAGGCGAGGGCTGGAATGCCGAAGTAATTCAGGATAATGGCAATCAATGCACCTATTCCATATAATACCCACGGTGCACCAGCTCCGTTCATCATCGGTTCGATAACCGCAGCCATGGCATTAGCTTGAGGTGCTACAAGATGTCCTTCGATGTTGGGATCAAAACCGTATGTCTTGTTCAATAGCATCATAACGCCACCTACGGTAGCAGCACTTACCAATGTTCCCAAGAATTTCCACGACTCCTGTTTCTTGGGTGTCGTTCCCAACCAATAACCAATCTTAAGGTCAGTGATGAAACACCCTGCCATTGACAATGCCGTGCAAACCACGCCACCCATAATCAATGCAGCAAGCATTCCGTTTGAACCATTTAATCCAATGGCTGCCATGACCACACTTGCAAGAATCAATGTCATCAACGTCATTCCACTTACTGGGTTAGAACCGACAATGGCAATGGCATTGGCGGCAACCGTCGTGAATAGGAATGCAATGACAGTAACCAATAAGATGGCTACGATGGCAAACAATAAGTTGTGCATCACGCCAAACCAAAAGAATATAAACGTGATGATGATAGTTGCAATCGAACAAATTCCTATAAACTTAAAAGAAATATCCCGTTGCGTACGAACTTGGTCTTGTGTGGCATTGGTATTTCCCTTTAACTCCTTCGAAGCCAAACCAACGGCATTCTTGATGATTCCCCAACTCTTGATGATACCGATGATACCAGCCATGGCAATACCGCCAATACCGATGCTTCGCGCATACGTACTGAATATCTCTTCGGGAGACATCTGTCCTACGGTTGATGTAACCATCGAACCGCCTATGTTGAGTACTTGGTCGTGGAACAAGATGGACATTCCTGGTACGATAAGCCACCATACAGCTACGGAACCTAACGTGATGAACATCGCATATTTCAAACCAATAATGTAACCCAATCCCAAGACGGCAGCACCCGTGTTGACCTTGAATACCAATTTCGCCTTATCCGCAATGGTAACTCCCAATTCAGTAACCCTACTCGTGAAGTTTTCGTTCCACCAACCGAAGGTTGCTACGATGAAATCGTATAATCCGCCAACCAATCCCGCAATCAATAATGGCTTTGCTTGGTCGCCTCCCTTTTCACCTGAAACCAATACCTGTGTCGTTGCGGTAGCTTCTGGGAATGGATATTTGCCGTGCATGTCGCTGACAAAGTACTTGCGGAAAGGTATCAAGAACAAAATACCCAAGATTCCACCTAATGCGGAAGCCATGAATATCTTCACGAACGACGCTGTCATGTCTGGATATTTAGATTGGAGGATATAAATAGCAGGCAAGGTGAAGATGGCTCCAGCAACCACGGCACCCGAACATGCACCGATGCTTTGAATGATGACATTCTCGCCCAATGCCTTGTTGCGCTTGGCTGCCGTTGAAACACCCACCGCAATAATGGCAATGGGAATAGCGGCCTCAAATACCTGTCCTACCTTGAGTCCTAAGTATGCTGCGGCAGCAGAAAACAAGATTGCCATTAATATTCCCCATGTAACAGACCATCCGTTTACTTCTGGATACACCTGGTCTGGTTTCATGATAGGTTCGTATTTCTCTCCTTCCTTTAATTCCCTAAATGCGTTGTCGGGCAGTCCTGCTGCCATCTTTTCATTTTCTTCCATAATTCATATATCTTGTTGTTTCTGCAAACATACACAAAATTTTTGAGATATGAATAAAAGTCTTTAAGAAATTTGCATAAACCTAAATTTAGTAGTATTTTTGCCCAATTAAACAATGAACTAATGATTAAAAGGATTGCTTTTTTGATGACATTGGTATTGACAGCAGTGTTGGTCAATGCCATTCCAGTACGTTTAGGTAATTGGAAAAAAATACCATTGATTGACGGAACATTTGTGCAAGTCCAATTGAAAGGTGATGAGTCGCTTCATTATTGGGAATCGGCAGACGGAGTACGTTATGTGAAAAGCGAAAATGCGGAAACGTATGAACGTATTGATGCAAGCGAATTGCAAAGTAAAGTGCGGATGCGTCGTTCCCATCAACGTGTGAAAGCTCCCCATCTCGCTCAAGCCAAACAACGCAAAAGTATCTATCAAGGTAAGAAAAAGGCTTTGATGATATTGATGGAGTTTAGCGATAGGTCTTTTGTCGCTGGACATAATGTCTCTACGTTCAGTAGGGTGGCCAACGAAATCGGATATTCAGAGTATCCCTTCGAAGGGAGTGTGAAGGATTATTTCTTGGCGCAAAGTAACGGACAGTTTGAATTGGATTTCGATGTGGTAGGTCCTGTAAAAGTATCTCAAAAAAGTAGTTATTACGCTGGACGAGATGGTTTGGAACGTGTTACTGACATGATTAGGGAAGCAACATTGCTCGCTGAGGATTTGGTGAATTTCGCTGACTACGACTGGGATGGTGACGGTGAAGTAGAACAGATTTATGTTCTCTATGCAGGTAAGGGACAGCACGATGGAGGAGACAGTTCTTCCGTTTGGCCCCACGAATGGTCTATGACAGAAGATGGAGAGAGCAAGATACAAGTTGACGGCGTATGGGTGGATACTTATTCCTGCGGTTGCGAATTGGATGGAGAGAACAAATTGGCAGGTATCGGTTTGCTCTGTCATGAGTATTCGCATTGTATGGGAATCATGGATATGTATGATACCAATGACGATGGATTCTTTGGCATGGACTGTTGGGACATCATGGATTATGGTTGTTACAATGGCGATGGCTATCGTCCTTGTGGATATACGAGTTATGAGAAATGGGTTTGTGGATGGTTAGACCCCATAGAACTGAAATCAGACACCACGATTACGGAGATGAAAGCATTGAGCGACCATGGCGATGCATACATTATATATAATGATAACTGCAAAGACGAGTATTATCTGTTGGAGAACCGACAGCCAATAGGATGGGATGACTCTCTTGATGGAGCAGGCTTATTGGTTTTGCATGTTGATTACGATGAGACGATTTGGATTAACAATGTAATCAATACGATAGGTTCCTTTAGAATGGTCGATGGCTATACGGATAATTTCTCTAATGATCATCAACGACTTACTATTTTCCATGCAGACAACCGCATGGGTTCAAGCGTTTTTGACTTAGCTGGCGACACATATCCATACGGTACGAGAGATAGTTTAACTACGCATTCCGTACCTGCCGCAAAGGTATATAATGTTAATACCGATGGCTTGTATAATATGAATAAAGGCTTGAGAAACATCACGCAAAACGATGATGGTACTATCTCGTTTAGTTTTGCCTTGTTGCCATCTGAAACCGAACAAGATACTATTCCTGTAGGTGGATATATCTTTGCCGAAACGTTTGACCAGTGTAAGGGTACAGGCGGAAACGATGGCCAATTCTCAGGACAAGTGGCTTCCTCAACGTTCCTTCCTGATAATGAAGGATGGGACTCGTCTAAATGTTATGGCGGCGATCAATGTGCTAAGTTCGGCAATTCCAGTGTAGTTGGAGTCGTATATTCTCCCCCGTTCTTTTTAAACGGTAATGCTATCTTGACGTTCAAGGCTGCTGCCTTTGGTAAGGATGGAAACGGGTTGGATATTTATATAGGTGATAGTTTTGTGGATGTTGTTTCCATGTCGAATACGGAATGGACAACCTATCAATATGAAATATCTGGTAACGGAATTACGAAGATTGGTTTCATTCCTGATAAACGATTCTTCTTGGATGAAGTATATGTCATCAAGTCGACTGATACGGGTATTCATGATATAGAAATGAGCCAAAGCAATCATGACAAACGAGTATATAGTTTGGATGGTCAATGCTTAGGTACATCGTTTAATGCGTTGCCACATGGCATCTATATATATCAAGGAAAGAAATTCGTGAAATAAAAAAAGGTAGTGAGGGTATAGAGGCTTGGAAATTTAGAAGCACTATACCCTCACTACCTAATTAATTATCTTTAATTGCTAAACGTCAATCCATTAGCGTCAGCATCGATGCGTATCGGCTTCTCGCGCGTTACCTCTTCTGCCAACAACTTCTTCGACAATTCATTGAGCACATGGTTTTGGATGGCTCTCTTTACTGGACGTGCGCCAAATTCTGGGTCGTAACCTACTTTTGACAAGTAACTGATGGCGGCAGGAGTCCATTCGAGCGTGAATCCTTGTGGCTCCAACATCTTCTTGACTTTGTTCATCTGCAATTCCACGATGTTGGCAATCTCCTCTTGCGTAAGTTGAGTGAAGGTAATGATTTCGTCAATACGATTCAAGAACTCTGGACGCATGATTTGATGCAACATGGTTTCGGTGGCGTTGCTCGTCATGATGATGATTGTATTCTTGAAGTTGGCTGTACGTCCCTTGTTGTCGGTCAACCTACCATCGTCGAGTACTTGCAACAAGATATTGAATACGTCGGGATGAGCTTTCTCGATTTCATCGAAGAGCACCACGGAGTAGGGCTTACGTCTCACAGCCTCAGTGAGTTGTCCACCTTCATCATATCCTACATATCCTGGAGGCGCACCAATCAATCGAGACACACTGTATTTCTCTTGGTATTCACTCATGTCGATACGAGTCATCATCGTTTCGTCGTTGAACAGGTATTCAGCCAATGCCTTAGCCAATTCAGTCTTACCTACACCCGTAGTACCTAAGAAAATGAATGAAGCGATAGGACGTTTGGGGTCTTGCAACCCTGCTCTTGAACGACGCACAGCATCTGAGATAGACCTGATGGCATCATCCTGTCCGATTACTCGTTTGTGAAGTTCGTCTTCCAAATGCAAGAGCTTTTCGCGTTCACTTTGCATCATTCTCGATACGGGAATGCCCGTCCATCTGCTAACAACCTCTGCAATATCGTCTTCAGTCACTTCTTCCCTGACCATTCCTTCGCCACCTTGGGCGTCTTTCAATTGCTTTTGGATATTGTCAATGTCGCTTTGCAAGGCTTGCAACTTACCATACCTGATTTCTGCTACTTTCTCGTAGTTTCCTTCTCGTTCGGCTCTGTCAGCTTCAAAGCGTAAGTTTTCCATTTCCAACTTGTCTTGTTGGATTTTGTTCACCAATGCTTTCTCGCTTTCCCATTTGGCTCGGAATTGTCTTTCCTTGTCCTTCAGTTCGGCAATGTCTTTGTCGAGTTGTTCTATCTTGGGCACATCATTCTCCCGTTTGATGGCTTCGCGCTCAATCTCCAATTGTTTCAATTGACGCGTAATGTCGTCCAATTCCTCTGGCACGCTGTCTCTTTCCATTCTCAATTTAGCGGCAGCTTCATCCATCAAGTCGATGGCTTTGTCGGGTAAGAAACGGTCAGAGATATAACGTTCGGATAATTTGACGGCTGCGATACATGCATCGTCTTGAATACGCACCTTGTGGTGATTCTCGTATCGTTCCTTCAATCCACGAAGAATGGAAATGGCTGATAACTCATCAGGTTCATCTACCATCACCGTTTGGAAACGACGTTCAAGTGCCTTGTCTTTCTCGAAGTACTTTTGGTATTCATTGAGTGTCGTTGCACCGATGGCTCTCAATTCGCCTCTTGCCAATGCAGGCTTGAGGATATTGGCTGCATCCATTGCACCTTCACCGCCACCAGCACCTACCAATGTGTGAATTTCATCGATGAAAAGGATGATTTCTCCATTTGAGGATGTCACTTCCTTCACCACTCCTTTCAATCGCTCTTCAAATTCTCCCTTGTATTTGGCACCAGCGAGCAAGGCTCCCATGTCGAGTGAGAACAATTGCTTATCCTTTAAGTTCTCAGGAACATCACCTCTGACGATACGTTGAGCCAATCCTTCTACGATGGCGGTCTTTCCCGTACCTGGTTCACCTATTAATATAGGGTTGTTCTTGGTTCGTCTTGACAGGATTTGCAATACCCGTCTGATTTCCTCATCTCGTCCGATGACAGGATCCAGTTTGCCAGAACGAGCGTCTTCCACCAAGTTCTTGGCATATTTGGACAATGCTTGGTAGTTCTCATCACCCGATTGCGATTGTACCTTTCCACCTTGACGCAGGTCGTTGATAGCCTTTCGCATATCCTTGTCGTTGCAACCAGCATCTTTTAAGATTCTTCCAGCTGTACTGTTACTCTCAAGCATTGCCAAGAGAATGGGTTCGATGCTAACAAACTCATCGCCCATCTTTTGCGAGATGTCTACCGAGCGTTGCAAGATTTGGGAAGTGGCGTTGCTGAAATACGGTTCACCGCCTGTTACACGAGGTAAGTGGGCGATTTCTTGTTGAATCAACGTTTCGATTTGTCCACCGTTTACTCCTAACTTTTGGAAGATGAAGTTGACAATGTCCTTTCCTTTAGACATGATTCCGGCAAGCAAATGCGTAGGCTCAATCGTCTGTTGACCAGAACGTTGTGCCGTGTTGATTGCTTCTTGTACGGCTTCCTGTGCCTTGATTGTAAATTTGTCGAATGTCATGATAATTCTCCTTTCTTTTTTATTCTATCTTTCAGCCTTCAAATGCTGTGCCCATGGTAGAATCATGACATCATGTCGGTATGATACGACTAATTGTCAGTTATTAGTTCGACAAGGATAATTACATCCGTAATATTTACATTGCCATCTTCATTGAGGTCGTCTATCAGTAGGTGAATGTCTTCAGCTTCTTGTTGTAACACCTTGTTGACAAGACATACCACGTCCGTGATATTGACTTCTCCATCTAAGTTGATATCTCCTCTGAGCAACTTATCATAACTTACGACATCTATTCGCTTGAGATTTGAAGGAGTACCATTCATCACGCTTATGGCAGAAAGGTCTGGGATATAGGCATGTTAATTACCTAACTCGAAGGTTTCCGTATCTTTCACCTTGTTCCATTTGTTGTTTGTCAATACGTAATCCCCGTTCTTCACCAAGTCTTTGCTATTCTTGAATATACCCACAAGGCCATTACTTCCATTGGATACGTCTGAAACAATATCTCCGTTCGTACCATAGAAATTGGCAGTCTCATTTTCCGTATAGAAGATGTATGGAATGCCAGGAGTGATTTCGTTTACCTCATTTAAGAATATTTGCGTATTGCGAAGATTGATACCAGCAATTTCATAGAGTGTTACACCATTATCTGCCCTTGCAGCAAATGGTAAGCAAACAGTTCCCCATTGTCCTTCCATATCGGTTTGGCGATAGACAGGAGAATAATAGAGTTTAAAGTCAGTTGCGCACCACCAACCTTCTCGGTTGTCTGAGTAAACGGGATTAGACGTTTCTTTACCCTCTTTGGAACCAACGAATCCAATGGTTAACGAACCATCATCGTCCACCCAAACGGGTTTTGTGGCAAGTGACTCCCACACATCATCGTTCGTGATTCCTGGTGCATCGAATCTCTCGAAGGTTAGAGTGGGAGTAGTCTCCGTTGCATTTGTTCCTGTGATATATCCGTGCTGATCTGTGATGCAGAATGGTTGGGTTGTTGCTACACATGACATGCTATAATAGCCCATAGGCAGATTGGTGAGTGTCTGTTTCACTTCCATGGTACCAGCATTGGCTGTGCTCCACCACGCATTCCAACATGTTTTACCCCAAATATTATTGAGACGTTGGTCGCCACCAGTATAAGAACCAGCCTTTGTTGTCCATCCTGTAGATGCTGTGAATGTGGGATTTTGAATCAATGAGGTTTTGTCTGCCCACACGAGATAATCATTTAATGCGTTTCGCAACCCTTCGAGTGCTGTTGTGTATGCAGAAACCGTGTTTGCGGAAGTGGCATTGTCAATCGTCGTTTGCAATGTGGAATATGCAGGGTGTGCTTCTTCCAAGACGGTGTTTGCCAATACCAATAAAGAATCGAGTGTCTTCTTGGTTTTCACTCCGTCAAATGCCTCTTGCAGAGCGTTCTCCGCTGCTTGGTAACGAGTTTTTGCTGTGGCTGTAGTGTTATGTGACATCGAGTTAGCGGAACTGATTCGGTTTGTCAATTCCGTATTGATGTCTACGTATCCATTGGTTGATACATTCCAAGCCTTAAAGACTTCTGCTTCATTTTGCAATTGAGAAAAACCATCGTCGTATGCCGCACGTTCTGTAGTGCATAGTTTGCGAAGTGCGAACTTGTCAAATTTGGCAGTTTTGTCTAACCATCGATATTTGAGAATAAATTGCTGATAAGAGCCACTGGCAAACATCGTACTCTCTTTTGTCCAATCAGTAGATTTTGAGAGGTTCAATACTTCAGTAGTTTCATTATTACCATCAGTAGAGAGGCTACCTTTCTGCCAGCCACCGCCATTGTCCTTATGCCAAACCGAGAATTGATAGTTGGTGTTCTTAGCAATGGTAGACAATCCTTTAAAAGAACAATCGCCATCCGCGCCCGTATTACCATATGAACGCAAATAAGTCCCATTGTCTGGACCAGCCACGGGAATGATTTCCATTTTCGCCTTAGCTGGCGCATTGTTTCCTGTGCCATCTGTCCATCCGTTCCATCCATAATTGAAATCACCATTGGCAATGATGTTTCCTCCAAGATAATAAGTGATGTTGTTAAATGTAACTTTGCTTCCCACCTTGTCTTCTACGGTAACGGAAGACAATTCGCCAGAGTAATGGTCACCGTTACATCTGTCAACAGCATGAATACGGAACGTACCTCCGTCGCTGCCATTGACAACCGCCTCATAGTTATGAGTTTCACTCTCTGGATAGATGTCCGTGAAAGTATGAACGACCGTCCATGAACCATTAACCTGTTTTTCTACGTACATTATTTTAATATACTCGCCATTGGAATCCGTCCATTTGACCGTTGTTTCATCTGATTGGCTATTGATTAAGACAGAACTTAACACGGGATTTGTCAAGTTGGTGCTATAAGCCACCGTACTGGGTACATACGTATTATACGATGCTTTATAGCCGATATTCGAAGCCTTATTCGCATAGTAGACACCCATTGGCGTTAGGTAATTTGTACTGCTAAGACTTGCATCGTAGGCATTGTACATATATCGACATTCTTGAACATCGTTGTAAACGGCATAACGCTCGATGTAATCCGTACTTTCCAAACCATCGATAATGGGTGTAAAGTGTTGTTTCTCAATGTTGTAATTACTTGAAGAAGCACTTGTGTTGCTTCCTGGCCACCCCGTCCAGTTGGCACCATAGTTCATCTCGGTAATCCAGATTTGTCGCCCAGGGAAGAGATTGTGCATATCGTTGAGCCACGACTTCCACGTGCTCCAATCATTATACCAATAGCAATGTGTTACGATGAAGTCGCAACGGTATCCTCTTTCCTCTAATTTGTTGATGAATTTCTCCAACATACCACCTGAGAAATTGTTATTCCAGTTAGATACACATGGCGAACCGAGACGTTTGCCCGTGACGAGGAGGTCAGTCCAACGGTCTACTGCAGCATTGACAATAGCATCTTCGTCTGAACTACCTGCAATTTCCACGAGTTTTTTATAAGAGTCTTCCACGGTATTGTCAAACTCATTATATCCCAATGTGTTGGAACTCGCTTGGTCGGGATTAGGCCACCATGGTTGTTGGCGTATGCCTACATATTCACGGTCTGCGGAATTAAGTTCTCCGTTATCATTCCAATTGTAGTACCAAGTGGTGTTAAGTAAGTTGTTCTGCGTTGCTTGTCCGCCAGCCCATCCCTTTTTGGATGTGTCATTCCATTTGTTGATGCGAATAAACGATACAGTTCCGTCAAGGGGAGTACCAGCCAAGTCTACTTTGATGTTCCTCGTGTCTGCTACCCATATACGACTATATCCCAATCCGTTGGCTTTTGCCGAGAGACAAACACTATATCCACGTCTTAATGTAAACGACCGAATACTATTGTCGAACGTTGTTTCTGCAAGGTTGTATTTCGTCTTCGGATAATACTTGTTGTTGGCTATACCTGTCCACTCATTTCCTTGATATACTACAAGAGGATAGAAAGAGTCGCCATGTGGCAGAATGATGGTTCCATCTCCATATATTTTCACTTGGCAATTCGTTCCGTTGACAGCCGTAGAACCATTAATCTTAATATAGGGAAGCCATGAATTGATGACAGCACTCGGTTTCACGCTTGAAAAAATAACCGTAGCATTGTCATTCGCAATGTTGATGCTACCAGTGGTGGTGAATGGTGTTGCTCCGGTAATCTTATAGTCTATGGCTGTAGTGATATTCACGTTGGTTGTCACTTGCGTTCTTGTTGTGGTACTATTTTGTTCGTCTGAGACTACTTCAGGCGCTACGTAACCCTTAGATAATAATGCAATATTGGTTACACTATACCATTGATGGATAGTGTTAGTTGAGGCAGAGATGGTAAAAGTAATCTCTTTGGAAGAACCCGTCACGCTGATAGGAATATATCGCCATTCCCATCCACGACCGTTATTGCCATTGGTGAAAGTATCGCTTGATGAAAAACTGGTAACTCCTGTAGTAGTAATGCCATATCCCACATCACCATTAGCGGGGATGATAGCCGTC
>OCTX011393218.1_pt1 | contig 10982 bp, 11 predicted proteins | sample 1539691 | NCBI WGS metagenome assembly OCTX01 (sample SAMN02144231, study PRJEB22623) | gut metagenome | biome: sheep rumen | host: Ovis aries | place: New Zealand | reverse complement strand
CGAAATGATTTATGATGGAAACCAACAAAGAAATCTAATTGGAAGCCATAACCTAAAAAATATAATGGTTACCCTTCTAATAACAAAACTTCTAAACCTAGATATTGAAAAAGCTACAAAGGTAGTAAATAAATTTAATCCACTAGAACATAGACTAGAACGCGTTGGAACATACAATAATATAACATACTTTAACGACACAATCGCAACGATTCCAGAAGCAACAATAAATGGAATAAATGGACTAGGAAACGTAGACACACTTATATTTGGTGGAATGGATAGAAACATAGACTATAGTAAATTTATTGAATTCCTAAAAACATCAAATATAACAAACCTAATAGGACTTCCAGAAACAGGACACAAAATCTGTAAAATATTAAAAGAAAAAAATACAAACAAAAACATATATATAGTAGAAACTATAGATGAAGCAGTAGATATAGCTGATAAACAAACAAAGAAAAATCACATATGTCTTCTTTCCCCTGCAGCATCAAGTTACAACAAATTTAAAAACTTTGAAGAAAAAGGAAACTATTATAAAAATGTAATAAAAAATAAATATAAAATTTAAGACTTTAAAAAAGTCTTTTTTTATACATTAATTCTACATTTTTTTCAAAACAAAACATATATAATAACAGCAGGTGATAAAAAATGAGTATAATTAAAAACATCAAATACTTAAATAAATTAAAAAAAGAAACAAATGATATGAATTTTCTAAATGAAATAGAAAATATAAATAATAAAATTAAAAATTATAATTCAACAGATATAACATATGAAGAAAAAATAAATAAACACTATCAAACAATAAAAAAAATGTTTATTAACAAAAAAAGTAACGATATAAGATATCTACAAACAAAAAAAATGGCATATGAATACCATCTTTATCTACTAAACAACTATTATAATGAAGTATGTAAAACTAAACATTTAGAGAAATTGAGTAATTAGAACATCACGACACTTATTTTCAAGCTCATCATCAAGTGGTTCTAACTCGATTTCTTTTTTATTATTACACTTCAAACCAACCTTAATAATATAATCAGCTAACTTTGGATTCTTAGAAAGTAATGGTCCATGTAAATAAGTACCAATAACATTATCTAACATAAAACCTTCGAAATCATAAGTATTATTAGGATTTTTATATAAAATTTTTCCAAAAGAATTACTAATATCATAAGTAATTCCTCCATGATTTTCAAAACCAATTACTTTATAAGGTTCACCATCAATATCAGACTCGATAATAATATTACCAATATTACGATTACGCTTACCACCACTAACAGTATAATAATCAAATATTCCTAATCCATCAATGACTTTTCCATCAGCATCCTTATAATACTTACCAAACAATTGAAAACCACCACAAATAAGTAATACAAAAACACCATTTTTAATTGCAGAAATAATATCATCCTTATATTTAATCAAATCATCAGATAAAATAGACTGTTCCCTATCAGCACCACCGCCCATAAAAATCAGATTATAATCATTAAAATTAGGCTTGTCCTCCAATATAGAATAAGTATCAACTTGACACTTAATACCACGTTTTTCTAGACGATACTTCAAAACCTCAATATTACCAGAATCACCATATAAATCTAATAAATCAGGATACAAATATAAAATCTTATAAACCATTCTTATCACCCTTATAATTCAATACAGCACGTCTTGTTAGAGTAGTAGCAGTATAATTAAAAATAACATATTTCTTACCACTATTCTTATATAAATTACTTACAGCCTCTTCAATATTTGGATAAACCTCTATTTTCTTAAAATCATAACCACTATTTTTTATTCTAACAGCCATATCATAAGCACGAGTACCACTAGTAATTATTCTATCAACATTATTTAAAACACTAAAATTAATATCCCATATCCAAGATACATCCTTGCCATCAGCAACATTGTCATTTAAAACAAACAATAACTCCTTATGCTCATCATCTTGATTCATAAAACCAATAGTAACATTAGCGCCAGTTGGGTTCTTTGCCAAATTTAAAACAGTCGCACATCCATTAACTAAAGCAGTTTCCAATCTACCATTGTTAAGTTCAAATCCTTTAACACTCGCATACAAATCATCCATAGAAACATTATATAAAGAACTTAACATAAATGCAGCACTAACATTATACATATTATAAATAGTATTATAACGAGTTTCAAACTCTTTACCATTATACTTAAACTTACCATTTTTTAAATCAATATTTTTAATAAAAGATTTTATCTCATTCTTACCAAAATCGCAATCAGGACAACTAAATTTACCAACATGAGAATACTGATAATAATCATACTCTAGCCTTGCAGAACAGAAAGGACAATACTTACCCTCTCCTCTATCATGCATACTAGAAGTTGCTCCATTAAACTTCTCTACACCAAAATAATAAACTTTACATTTATCCTTATTAAATCCAAGTCTTGAAACATTAGGATCATCACTATTCAAAACTAAATTACCAGTATAACCTTCCAAAAACTTATCAATTTTCTGAATTAAAGTTTCTACCTCACCAGTTCTATCAAGTTGATCCCTAAAAAAATTAAGAACAACAAAACTATCTAACTTTAAATCCTTAAAAACAACAGGAATATAATGTTCATCACACTCTAATACTAAATAATCACACTTAATATTACCAGATAAATCACAATTTTTAACCAATAATGAAGTAATACCAGTATTAATATTATTACCTTCTCTATTACTAACAACACTACCTACATTAGATAAAATATTACTAATCAAATTAGTAGTAGAAGTCTTACCATTAGTACCAGTTACAGCAATAACAGTTCCACTAACCTTAAAATGTTTTAATATATTCTTATTAAGTCTCAAAGCAATATTACCAGGTAAAGTTCCACCATTCTTACCAAATAACTTCATAAATTTATAAATAAACTTACATATTAAAATTACAATTTTATAATACATATTTACACCAACCTATAATATTCATCACTATTTATTATAACACAACATAATAGTTTAAAACAAAAAAAGAGAAATTATTTCTCTTTATTACACAATATATATATAATAATATCAATAATCTCTTTCTTCATAACATCATAATTCATATTATCATGATCATGGTAAACAACTTCATGGCAAAAATTATCAACCAATCTAATCACAATATGTACTTTTTCCTTAATGTTAGAAATAACAAATCCATTTTTTTTCAAAGAAGAAACAATTTTATCTGTTAATTCTAATTCACTTTTTGAAAAAATATTTTTAATTTCTGGATCAATATGACTCATAGACATTAATTCCTCATGAGCCCTATAGGACATTTTATGAGTATCAATAAAATTATCTATAATACTACTTAACAAACTGCCAAGAGAATTCTCATTAATATCCTTATTATTAAAAGCATCAAACATTGGAAACATAAAACTATTAGAATAATTCTTAACACCTTCAATAAAGATATCTCTCTTATCATTAAAATATTGATAAATTATCCCAGTAGAAACTGATGCATATTTAGCTATATCAACACAATTAACATTATGATATCCCTTTTCACACATGAGCTCAAAACCCTTTTCAATAATTCTTTCTTTTTTAAGAATAGCACTTTCTCTAATTGGCTCTCTAATATCACCCATAAAATCACCTAACTAAATATATTATATCATTAAACTATCCAAGTGCAATATCTAAAATCATCATTAATACAAAACCAATAGAAACACCAATAACTCCAACATTAGTATGTTCACCTTGACTAGACTCTGGAATCAATTCTTCAACAACAACATAAATCATTGCACCAGCAGCAAAACTAAGTAAAACAGGCAAAATTGGAACCATAAACTTAGTTAAACAAATTGTAAGCAATGCACCTATAGGCTCAACCACACCACTTAAAGTTCCATAAACAAATGATTTAAACTTAGACATTCCCTCACTTTTTAAAGGCATAGAAATAATCGCACCTTCAGGAAAATTTTGAATAGCTATGCCTATTGATAAAGCAAAAGCACCTGCCAAACTTATATCGGTATTACCACTTAACAAACCAGCAAAAACAACACCTACAGCCATTCCCTCAGGAATATTATGCAAAGTAACAGCTAAAACTAACATAGTAGTTTTTTTAAGTTTACTCTTAACTCCTTCGGGCTTATCACTATCCAAATGTAAATGAGGTATAAAAGAATCCAAAAACAATAAAAATCCAATACCTAATAAAAAACCTAAAGAAGGAAAAAACCATGGAAACTTTGACCCTTCCCCCATATCAATAGCAGGAATTAATAAAGACCAAACACTAGCAGCAATCATTACTCCAGAAGCAAAACCCAACAAAAACTTTTGCACTTTATCATTTATTCTATCCCTCATAAAGAAAACCATAAATGAACCAAGAGTTGTACCAATAAATGGAATAATTAATCCCAAAAAAACATTCATACTACTCATTACCCTTCAAACTAGAAACCATATCAATTTTCTTAATCTTTCTAGCCAAAAACTTAGAAACCAAATAAGAAACAACAAATGTACCAATTGCAGCAATAATATAAGTTCTTAAAGTTATATTTGCACCAAAATCATAATGTTCTTCAATAGCAGTTTTAAATATCCAATCAGTTAAATAAAAACCTAAAGGCAATCCAAATACTATAGAAGCAATTGCAATCCAATTATTCTGTTTAACAAATATATTTTCAATTTGTTTATCCTTAAAACCTAAAACTTTCAAAGTAGCAAATTGATATTGCTTTTCAGTATAAGATAAAATACCTAAATTATAAATAATAACTGTACCTAATAATACCGCAACCGAAATAATTAAAACTAACATAGTTTTCATCATAGAAAGCATACCATTCATACCTTCTTTTAAACTATCCACATCTTGAATAACCTCAACATTTTTAATTTCTTTAACACTACTTAAATCCATATTTGTATATATTGAATCAGGTTTATATTCAATACCTAAACTTTCCAAATATTCACGTGTCATTGAAACATTTTGATTTTGTGGATCCTTATTAAATCCAATTATTTCCGAAGTATAATACTTATCATCACCATATATATGCCACTCAATCTTATCACCTATTTTATATCCCTTAGTAGACGCTAATTTATATGTAACATATACTCCATTATCATTTGGTTTTACTTTTATCTTATTCTTATCATCAACAAATCTTACATAATTACCAGCATCAGTAACAAATATATTATTTGCTTCTCTTTTACCATCTTTATTCTTTATCTCTATACCAAGACTTTCAGATGTATAACTGCCATACTTATCATATAAAACTTTCAATTCATTATCAGATAAATTTTCCTTAACACTTAATTTATAATCAAAATTATACAAAGTTTCAAACTGTAACTTAATAAAGGAATTCATAGAATCCAACATACCTAAAGCACAAACAATAAGCATACAACATCCTACTACTCCAGCAAAACCCATAAAAGTTCTCATCTTATTTCTTAAAATATCTCTTACATTCCACTTAGAAGAAAAACTTAATTTTTTAAAAAATCCTTTTTTAGTTATATTCAAAGCATTACCTTTAATACTAGGAATTTTATTTCTCAACGTTTCAGCAGGATTTTCCTTTAATATACCTCTTCCAGTTATATAAGCTATAATAGCAACTATCAATATAACTGCAAAAGAAACATAATAACTTGATATATCCATAGCAGGAGCCCCATTTGGTATTTCAAAAAATGCCATTTCAAGTCCAAGAAATATCTTACCTATCAGATAATATCCTAGCACCAAACCAATAATACAAGCAAATACACTTATCCAAAAACCATAACCTATATAATGGAATAATATTCTATTATTACTAAAACCTAATGCTTTTAAAGTACCAATTTGTACCCTTTGATTTTTTACAACTCTTGTCATTGTAGTTATTACAGAAAGCATTGCTATAAACAAAAATATAAATGAAAAAACTCCTACATAAGTTTTACCTTCATCAATCTCACCTTGATAAGCACCATATGATGAAGTATCCTCTGCTTTAACAATTGCTTTAGCATTCTTAACTTTATCCTCTATATCATCTTTTACATTATCCCTATATTCATTATCCTTAACATCAACCATTATACTTGAAAAAGGAATATATTCTTTATAATTGAAATCTGGCATAGCCATATCAAACACTTTTTCATCCTTAATACCAGCTTCTTTCATAACAACAGATTTAATATAATCCTCTGTTATTTCATTAGTTGACATATAAGCAAAGCCAAACTCTTTTCTATTAGGATACAATTCAGAAGCATCCCTTACATCATACAAGTGATCAGGAACATTTATTAATCCTAATACCTTTTCATGCAATTGCATAGATTCATACTTAACCAATATTGTATCACCAACATTTATATTATTCTCAATTGCATAATAATTATCTAACCAAACACCACTCTTATCAAAACCAAATTCTTCACCTTCATAAACATAAAATTTAGAAACATTATTTGATTCAATAAAATTTAATAATAATGTTTTATCATTATCAGTAATAGCAGTAACAGACAACTTAAGTTCTGCATCATTAACATTATCAATTTTCTTAATAACATCTAAATCATCATGATTCAAATATCCCATAACATTTAAATCAAATAAATTATTTTCAGAATAAAACTTATCAGCTGTTTTAGTCATACCACCCATATATGCTTTAATTCCAGAGTAAACCATTATTCCAATCATAGTCATTAAAAAAATTGTTATAAATTGAGATAAATTTTTTCGAATATCTCTAAACATTTTTCTTTTCAACATATTACCACTTAACCTCATCTATATTTTTTGGATGTTTATTAAGTTCATTAGATTCAACACGACCATTTTTAATTCTAATAACCCTGTCAGCTATGTCAGCAATCAAAGCATTATGAGTAACAATAATAACAGTTGTATCTTGATCACTTTGTTCCCTTAATAATTTTAATACTTCAACACCTGTTTTTGAATCAAGAGCGCCTGTTGGCTCATCACATAAAAGAACCTTAGGATTCTTCATAATTGCTCTTGCTATACTAACACGTTGTTGCTCTCCACCAGAAAGTTCTTGAGGAAACTTATTAATATGCTTCAACAATCCAACACTTTTTAAAACATCTTTAGAATCCTTTGATGTATTAGTTACATCCTTAATTAAATTTACATTTTCATCAACAGTTAATGTTGGCATTATATTATAAAATTGAAATATAAACCCAACATCATTAGCTCTATATCTAGTTAATTCCTTATCACTAAACTTAGCTATATCATCTTCGCCAATAAAAATACTTCCACTAGTAGCCTTATCCATACCACCTAATAAATTCAGTAAAGTACTCTTTCCAGCTCCAGAAGGTCCAAGTATAACAACAAATTCACCTTGATTAATATTTAAATCAACACCATCCAAAGCATTATACTTTTGACCTCCTACTTCATATATTTTCTTAACATTTTTTAATTCTATAAAACTTCTTTCCATTATAAACCTCTTTCCATATGAAATAAATTTCATATTAATGATACTCTATTATATTCGATATGTCAATAGTATATGAAATATTTTTCACATTAAATAAAAAAAAAGAAATATATTATTTAATATATTCCTTTCCACCCATATATGGTCTTAATACTTCTGGAATCTTAATACTTCCATCCTCTTGTAAATTATTCTCCAATAACGCTATTAAAGCACGAGTAGAAGCCAAAACAGTATTATTCAAAGTATGAGGATAATAGTTACCCTTTTCACCCTTAACTCTAATACCTAATCTTCTAGCTTGAGCATCCCCTAAAGTAGAACAAGATCCAACTTCAAAATACTTCTTCTGACGTGGACTCCATGCCTCAACATCACAAGACTTAACCTTTAAATCAGCTAAATCCCCACTACAACACTCTAGAGTTCTAACTGGTATATTTAAATTTCTAAAAATCTCAACAGTATATTGCCACATTTTATTATACCAATCCATAGACTCTTCAGGTTCACAAATAACAATCATCTCTTGTTTTTCAAATTGATGAACACGATAAATTCCTCTCTCCTCAATACCATGAGCACCAACCTCTTTTCTAAAACATGGAGAATAAGAAGTCATAGTTATAGGTAACTCTTGCTTATTAATAATTTGACCTTTAAACTTACCAATCATAGAATGTTCACTAGTACCAATTAAATATAAATCTTCACCCTCAATTTTATACATCATTGCATCCATCTCTTCAAAAGACATAACGCCAGTAACAACATCACTTCTAATCATAAAAGGTGGAATACAATAAATAAAATTCTTATCTATCATATAGTCCCTAGCATAACTAATCATAGCACTAACAAGTCTAGCAGCATCACCCATTAAATAATAGAATCCATTACCACTAGTTCTACCAGCACTCTCCTTATCAAGTCCATTAAAACTCTCTAATATATCCGCATTATAAGGAATCTCATAATCAGGAACAACTGGTTCACCAAACTTTTCAATCTCAACATTACATGAATCATCTTCTCCAATTGGAACACTATCATCAATAATATTAGGAATAACCATCATCTTTTCATGAATATCCTTTTCAAGAATAGCCTCACGATTTTCAAGTTCTACTATTTCATTACTAATTTTACCAATTTCTTCCTTAATAGCTAAAGCCTCATCCTTCTTACCATCACGCATTAAATTACCAATCTCTGAACTCTTACTATTCTTTAAAGCACGTAACTCATCTCCACGACTCTTACACTTACGATACTCTAAATCCATATCATAAATTTCATCAACAAGAACTAACTTTTTATCTTGAAATTTCTTTTTAATATTTTCCTTAACTAAATCCTTATTTTCTCTTATCAATTTAATATCTATCATAATATCCCTCCCAAATTCTAAAAAAAGACCATCATAGGAGCGATTAACGCGGTACCATCCTACAACAGTCTTAATTAAGATAACGGCTATGCGCCGGAAATTATTAATTTCTCTCCAGAGTAGATTCATAAATACCTATTATTAGTTTACACCAAACACTAACTCTCTATAAAATAGAATACTTACTACTAGTCTCCTTCATCAATTTACAAACCTATTTTAACACCTACACAAAAAACTGTCAATATTATTTAATAATTCTAGCAATATCACCAGTTTTTACCATATGAGCATTCGCATCATCAGTATCTATATGCATCTCAAACGCATAATTAGGGCTTACCTTAAACTGAACATTATAAAGTATTCCACCCTTTTCTCCTGGAAGTTCAACATTAACACTTTTCATACCTTCAAAACCAAACTGAACCATTTGATCTGGAGTTATGTGAATATGACGAGTCGCAATAATACAACCCTCTTTCAAATCAATACTACCATTAGGACCAATCAAAGTAACTCCTTCACTACCTGCTAAATCACCAGAATCCCTCACAGGTGGATTAATACCCAACTTAAAAGCATCAGTTTTAGAAACCTCAACTTGAGTATAACTACGAAGTGGTCCCAAAACTCTAACCTTTTGAATCTCACTTTTTTCAGTCTTAATAGTTACAAAACAATTAGAAGCAAACTCACCTGGTTGAACAAGTTCCTTAACAACCTCTAAATTAGCTTCATCACCAAATAATATTTTAAAATCATGCTCACATAAATGAACATGTCTATTAGAAACACCTAATACTACATCCATACTATTACCTCCTATCACATATTAACACATCACAAAAAAAAATTCAATCATACAAAAAGAAAAAAAAACATACACTTAAACGAAAGGAGCAATATGAATACATATTTTAATGAAGAAATATTTCCAAATCAATACAAAGAAAAAAAAGAAAACACATATATTAAAAAAGATATAATTCTTCCTTCAATAGAAGAATTAATAAAATATAATAAAGGTAAAAAAGTAACAATACATATGGGATTTCCTAACAAAACAGAACAGAAAGACATAATAGGAATAATAGAGCAATCAAATGAAGAATATCTAACACTAAGTGATCCTCAAACAGGAGCATGGCATATCCTTCCAAACATATATATAGATTACATAACATTTGATGAAAATATTAATTATAACTAATTGATTTAAAATACAATATTTGCTATAATTAAAATGGTGATAATATGGATATACTAATATACTCATTAATAGTTTTTATAATAATATGTTTAATACTTATTTGGATAATAAGTACATACAATAAATTTCAATCATTTATAATAAGAATAAATGAATCAGAAGCAAGCATTGATACAACACTAAGAAAAAGATTTGATCTATTAAATAAATCAATAGGAATAATTGAAGAAAATACAAAAGAAAAAAACGTATTAGAAATAATAGGAAAAATAAGATCAAAAAAACTATCAAACTTTGATTTAGATAGACAATTATATGATGCAATAAATGAATACACTAGATATAAAGAAAAATATAACGATTTAAAAAACAATACAGACTTCTTAAAAATAGACATAGAACTAAACGAAACAGAATCAGAAATAGTAGCACTAAGAAAATATTACAATGACATAATTACAGACTACAATAAATTAGCAAAATCATTCCCATCAAACTTAGTAAGAATTATGTGCAAATACAAAAAAAAGCCATACTTTGATGGAAAAAATATGGACGACGATATCACTAACGATTTCAAACTATAACGTTAGTGATTTTCTTTTACCCTTAGAATTATCACGAGCAATATCAACTAAATAATGAACATACCTATCATCACAAACATTAATACCTAAATCAACTAAATCATTAACAAATAAATCCTTTATAAATTTAGAAAAAACAATTTGCCCATCACGATAAATAACCAATGTATCATTAAAAACAATAACTGAATTTAATCCTCTACACTCTAATATAAACAATAAATCA
>OCTX012271114.1_pt1 | contig 10986 bp, 7 predicted proteins | sample 1539691 | NCBI WGS metagenome assembly OCTX01 (sample SAMN02144231, study PRJEB22623) | gut metagenome | biome: sheep rumen | host: Ovis aries | place: New Zealand | reverse complement strand
TATTACAAAATGTTACAGAAATAATACTTTTTTATTTTACAGTCCATTTGCCACATCTACCAGATACTGTCCATAATGTGTCTTAAGTAATGGCTCTGCTAATTTAAGAAGCTGCTCCTTATCTATGAAGCCTCTTCTATATGCTATCTCTTCTATACAGGATATATACATACCCTGTCTCTTCTGGAAAGCTGCAACAAAGTCAGCCGCATCAAGAAGCATATCATGATTACCTGTATCAAGCCATGCAAAGCCTCTTCCGAGCGTTTCAACCATAAGAGTTCCTCTTCTAAGATATTCATTATTGATAGAAGTAATCTCTATCTCTCCTCTTGCAGACGGCTTAACATTTTTTGCGATTTCCACTACATCATTATCATAGAAATAAAGTCCCGGAACCGCATAATTTGATTTAGGATGTTCAGGCTTTTCTTCTATAGAGAGAGCCTTTCCATTTTCATCGAATTCTACTACTCCATATTCCCTCGGATCCTTAACATAGTATCCAAATATAGTCGCGCCTTTTTCTCTTTCAGCTGCAGACTTAAGCACCTTAGAGAAACTCTGTCCATAGAATATATTATCTCCAAGAACAAGAGCTACATTATCATTTCCTATAAACTCTTCACCTATGATAAATGCATCTGCAAGACCTCTTGGTGTCTCCTGAACTGCATAAGAAAAATTCATTCCAAGCTGTGAACCGTCTCCGAAAAGCTCTTCAAATACAGTTATATCTCTTGGCGTAGATATAATAAGAACTTCACGTATACCGGCAAGCATCAGTGTTGAAAGCGGATAATAAATCATTGGCTTATCATAAACAGGCATTATCTGTTTTGATACCGCTTTAGTCAGTGGATAAAGTCTTGTACCGGAACCTCCGGCAAGTATAATTCCCTTCATATAAAAATCTCCTTCTATATATCTCCATGAGGCATTTCTCACGGAGTATTTATTATAATAATTAAGCAGTCTCTATTTATCTGTAATAAAGATCACCATTTTCGCGGATGTCAGGATTCTTGTCATAGAATAACTTCTCATCATCTGCATAATCCCCACCTTCAAATATTTTATCCGCATCTATTCCCCTCGACTGATTTATGAGGAAGTTTGCATTTGCTGAATATACACATTTACCACCTGCTGTGGTAATTCCAAGCGTATAGTCTATAAGACTGTAACCGCCCTTATACTCAGAACTTAATTCACCTGCGTCCTGCAAGGTCTTTAACCTGAACATAGTACATCCGCGTCTGAGCGCTGAATATTCTGAATAATTAAAATACATATCCTTAGATATACTTTGCCCCATATATTCATAACCATATACCTTATCGGTATTAAGTATGACTCCGGCATGGGAAACTGTACCATTTCCGCAATATACCTTCGCGCCTATAGCACTGATTTCAGGTCTTACCGTAAGCGCTCCTATCATCTGGGCCAGTTCATCTTCACCCATCATGGTAACGCCCGCTTCTATAAAAGCAACATATATATCTTCTGCGGCTGTATCATCATCACCTGCAGCAAGCATAAGGACTTCATCAATTCCTCTGTTAATTAAATGACCATATGTAAGCTTATCATCTGCATCAACTCTTATATATTCTATATTCCTGAAGCTTGATTTGGATTTTATGGAATCTACGGTACATTTGTATTTTTCATCATCCGAATTAACTATTACAACATATAAAAGAGGATTACCCTCGTATTCATATCTGGTATGATAGTATCCCAGATGATCACCTATTTCAGCCTTAGCCCTTATCCCCATTCTGTCATAATGTCCCTGAAGCGCTGTAACGCCTGAATTATAGGCATACATCTTAGCCTTAGGATTACCTGCTGTTGACTTCTCACTGATTCTCCAGCTATATAGAATCCTGTTTATATGATGAACCTTGTCAGCCTTCTCTACACACCTGAGAATAAAGTCATAATCCTGTGCGCCATCACACTTTTCATTAAATCCGCCCACTTCCTTAACTATAGACGAACGAACAACAAACATATGTGTGATGTAATTACAGCTCTCAAGCAGCATCTGGTTAAACTTCGGTTTGATGGTCGGCTCAAACCTTCGACTTGCTATAGCATTAGTCTTATCTTCATCAGTATAAATGACATCTATATCTCTGCCACCCTCCTGATTCATTGCTTCTACTGTACAGTAAAATGCATCCGGATCTATCAGATCATCATGATCTCCTAATACTACAAAATCACCGACTGCTATCTTAAATGCCTGATTAGTATTTTCAGATATACCAAGCGGTCCCTTCTTCTCTGCAATATACTTAATCCTGCTGTCTTTTTCAGAATACCTTCCAATAATAGCAGATAGTCTGCTGCTGTCTTTGCTTCCGTCCGAGAAACATATCTCCCAGTTATCATAGGTCTGTTTCTGTACAGCAGCTATGAGTTCATCCAGAAAGTTTTCTTCAGTTTCATACAGTGGAACGAGCAGACTCAGAAGCGGTCTATACTCAAATTCTTTTTGAAGAACTCTTTGCTTATCCTGCTTATCTTTATCAGGCACCTCATTATTAATCCATTTATTATATCTTCTGCTCTGTGTCAGAACCGGAAGATACATATGAAGCTTGATTTTATTTACGGTTTCTTTGACACCATAATTCTTCAGATTTCTGACTACTTTGCCACTATATCTTACGATAGTATTCGAAGAATCAAGCTCGAAGTTACTCTTTCCGGTTGTTATCACCTTGGTATAGCTCTTATTTCCATATGACATGGTTATCCTGAGCTTTGAATACTCACCTTCTACATAAAGTGTAAAACCAAGAAGCTCTGTCTCCGGTATCTCCGGATAGAAAACTGATATCTCCCGATGCTCGGCTCTTTCTATCTGATATCCAAGAGGTCCTGCATACTTCTCATTTCCCACTCTTGAAGTACCATCTATACCTACTTCCTCGTAAGAAGAACTCTTCTTATTCTTCTTTCCTTCGATTTTAATGACTGTCGACGAATCGCCGCCTATCCATCCACCTATAAAGGTCTTCCCATCATGTATATATGCGTCATTTATATTAAAGGAAAAAGAATAAACCATCTCTCTGAGTTTACTCAGAGAGCCCTTATAGATAAGTGTTCTCTCCCTGTCCTTATTCTCTGTAATAACTACCAGCTTCGCTCCGCTTGTCTCGGCAAGCCTTTTGGAGACATCCTGCATATCTACATAGAAAAATGCCAGATATGACATGGTATTTCCATCACGTCTTCTTGTATAAAGCGGTGGAAGCTTAACTACTTCCAGTTTGACATTTAGTGCTCTGGCTGGCTTTGAGCCTATGAAAACAGCCGCCCTGGGGCGCACTTTATCAAGAAAACCATCAAGTATGTAGCCCTGAATAACCAGACGTTCTGTCATATCTGCAGCAGCTCTTACTTTGTCAAAATAGAATCCCTTTGAGTCTGCCATTGCTACCTCCTGTACAAGCTGTATCCATTATAATCTCCTACAAACCATATCTTTTCTTTTTGCAGGATAAGTCTGTCCTCTGCTGTCACATTTTTAATTATAACACACATTTTCTCATCGCGTATACTATCAAGTATCTGAGATATATCATGTCCTTTCATAGGTAACTCATCCCAGACACCATATACATCATGATAATAAACTCCATACTTTGCATCATACTGTTTTATTACTGATGCCACATCATAGGATGTATATATTACATCATCTTCAGCTGCTTCCATTGCATCTATTATCCCCTGCGGAAGTCTGTCTTCATTCTCTATAGGCGAGAAATATACATTCCATGAAATCCTGCTTTCCGAGAAAAGCCCTGCTCCCAGAACCATAACCAGTATAATTATATATACCAGAGCGCCTGACACATAAGACTTTCTGTGCACCACTTCACCTATTAATTCCGTCATGGCATAAGCAGCCATTACAGCTATCGGTATGGGAACAAAGAACAAAGCCATCACAAGAGAGCCCGCTATAACCGCCTTTACTGCCGGCTTCTTCATGACTGTCATACTGATCATTCCAATCACTGCTATTATAAACAGCCAGCCTCTATCGAAGTAACCGGAGAATTCCTTTATATGCAGAGAGCAGGTTCTCCAGCCATCTATCCCCTGAATTATAATCATGCAGATAAGCGTAACCAGGAGTCCTGCTATAATACCTTTTCTCATAATCCTGCCGGTATCCGGATCCTTCCTTACCCTTGTAAAAAACATTATAAGTATCGGAGAAAAAAGCATTCCAGCTATCGTTCTTCCCTGCCACTGATTTGTATATACTCCGGCCTCAAGCGAATATCTGGAGAAGCTGCTGACATGCAGGATTACATACATCACACTTCCAAAGATAAATGTCATGAGAAGTGTGTATACTTTCCCTCTTCCATCCACGGAGAAAATACAAATGCCGAGCCCTATATAAATAATAAAAAGAAGCACTAAAAATACAGCCGGAACAATAACATGTATAAAATGTAATTCAGACATATTCAGAAGCCGCGCCATGCTTTCCAGCAGCCTTACCCATAAGCCCTTATCCAGCAGGTAATCTCCGTCACTTATTGATACATGCTGCTTCATAAGACTGTATCTTACAGTCACCAGAAAACCCGCACACATCACTGCAAATGCCGCTACAATAAAGACATAACCTAAGATATTCAGTTTTGAACTTTCTTTTTTTTCTTTCATTTCATTATCATCTACTTATGTCATTTCAGGACAACAGTATTTGGAGTCGTGTCATAAGTCTTTATATTCATCTTCTCTCTAAAGTACAGCAAATGCTCATAAGAGGTATGTGTACTCTGATCCTCAAGCCTCAGATACTCCGGTGCGTCAACAAATACTGTATCTGCCCCGATCAAATCATATATATCTGTTTCCAGATTCTGCCCATGATGTGCCGCCTGCACATAGTCAGCCTTCAGTTCATCACCAAAGAGCTTCATTACCAGATCTGCATTTTCCTGCTCCAGATCCGATAGAAACAGCATGCTGCTGTTTTTCCCAAAAAGCTCAAAAACCATACCAGCCGCATTCGGAAGACTTCCTGTTTTTATATCATAGGATTCATCTGTAAATGTATTATATACCTTAAATGAATTATCGCCTAAAGCATAAGTCTCACCACGCTTCACATAGGTAAGATTATCTGCTCCATCCATAAGCTCATTAAACTTATCATAACAATCGATATAGTCCCACTCTCTTGCAACCTGATGATAATACTCGGAATCTAAATCAACAGCATATATATCATCTATTACAACCTGATGATAATCATTCTTTCCTTCCGCCGCATCCTTTACAAAGTTTTTATAGATATAATTAAATGCCCCTATATGATCCGGATGAGGATGTGTAAGTATCCAGGCTGTTACATGTCTGTCATACATTTTAATGACATCATATATACGCTTATATTCATCAGAATTACCACCATCTATGATATACAGATGACCTCTTTGATCATCTATGGTATAACACATAGATGGCTGATCATAAGAATCCGAGCCATACTGCGTAATTATCAGGTCATCCGGTGACAGTTTCTCTGCATCTTCACTCTCAACTGATTCTATAAGATATCCCTCTAAGTTAAAGTAGTACCAGACACCGTCTATCTCCTCAGTACGTCCCTTTATCCTTTCCCCGGAAGCAGTCACGCAGTACCAGCCGGTTCCATTTGACTTCCATTCGTAGTCTGAATCATTATTATAATCAAGCTCTGAATTATAATAGATATTATAATCCTTCGATTCATCCAGCAGCTTATAACCATATCTGTCCTGAAGTTCCCTGTCTATCGGCTTGTCAGCCGTATTAACTACAAAGCTGTATTTGAGTCTTCTGGCATAGGAAAGGATATACTTATAGTCAGGATGCTCTGATTCCATCTCTTTATCTATCTTCTTATCATATTCAGAAGCTTTATTTATATAATTCTCTACATTTCGTCCATACATCGGCTCTATGTCTCCCGAATACAGACGAATCGAAGTCTTTAAATCACCTCCGACTATACATCTCGGATGTGCCTCTTCTTCCAGCATCTTTTCTGCCACTCTTGTAACACCTTCAGGAAGTCTGTACATATCCTCTATCGAGGCATGACCTGCATAGATATTATTTCCTGAAATCATTATGATAATCAAACAGGAAAATGTGATGGCCAGCTTTTTCCATACTGAATCATACCTTTTAATCAGTTCTATAAAACCAAGCAGTATGATGTATACATATGGAATCATCCAGAACAGTCTCCAGAATCTGGTCTTATGAAGTATAAGCTTATAACTTACCGGATTTAGTATAGTGACCAGAATAATAAGTGATGGAATAATCAGCTTTGCATATTTCTTTCTATCTGTAAGCATCAGAAGAATGCCTACGAATATGGCTGCTACCAGATACGTAGAGGCTCCGAAGTATTCAGCTGTACTTTCGTAGATAGTTACAAGTATATTCTTCATCAACCAATAAACCTTTCTATCGTATATACTTCACTCAGAATAAATAATAAAACATTTGGTATACAGATAATCACAAGAGGAATCAGGTACTTTATATTTCTTTTGATATATATCATATATGCGCCGTAAGCCACTATCATAATACCTGCTATAACCATCCCCATACTGCTCATAAGTGACAGTGATAAGTTTGCTGTCAGAAGAAGGACATAATCTCCCAGATAAAGCTTCTCCTTATCGTACATTTCTTTAAATAAATATATGACTGTAAGTACACCAAAAACAGCCAGTGTTGCCTTTCCCTGCCATACTCTTATAATCGAAACTGTTTCCTGACTGTGTGTCGAATAATTACCGAAGATAAATAAAGCTACAAGAAGTATCATGGCAAGTACTTTATTCGTGGTTTCTTCCTTCTTCATAAGAAGCCAATATATTGAGAAGATAAGTGTCATCGCAATTACCGGATATACAAAATGAGCAAAAACAGTTGTATTTATACCTGTCACATATGAACTATATGCTATGAATGCAGCCCACTGACTTATCAGATCTTTTTTGAAATCTCTATAGCCTGTATCGAGAGACTTACCTGTAACCGGATCTGTACTGAGTATATGATTACTTCTGAGAATATCTCCCGCACTTACCAGAAATCGCGAATCATCTGCATCAAAGAATAATGTATTTATATTCATATACAGAAATGCTGCAAATATTATCAGAAAAATCACAAACAGTGCTATTTCGGTTTTACTCTTAAACACTGAAAGAAGGGCGTATTTAATTACGCCCTTCCCATTTCTTATCCTTCTTATATAAACAATCAGACCATATATACTTATTATCACACTTAAGCCTAGAACTATAAGCGCTATAGCCTTAAAAGGCACCTTAAGTATAGTCCCCGGAACCGCAATAAGTTCCATTAGAGACCACAAAAGAAGATATCCTGCGATTAGTGAAAAAACCGGCGATATCCCTTCATCTTTTTCTTCAGATTTTCTTCCTTTTAATAATTCAGTAAATCCTATACCAGAAAGAAAAGGAAGCACTAAAGCATATATAATACACCGTAAGTAATCTAATATTCCCGGTGCCATCAATTAACTCCTTTTTTGTAGTATTCCCAGAAATTTTCTCTTCAGGAAGTTCCATCCCTTAATTATCCAGTTCTGATGCTCCATAAATATATATGGAAGTTCCAGATAATCATAGTTCTTTGTATCAATCCAGACATCAAGAAGTCTCTCGCTAACAAATCCGAAAACCCTGCTGTCATTTTCATTATAGTCTGATATATCCAGTCTTTTCTCCAGCTCAAACAGTATATCAAAGAGCCATTCGCAGTATTCCCTGAAATAATCAGCTTTCATGATGAACATATTGAATCTGTGCCCTGAAGTTCTCTTCATGGACTGATCAAAGGCTTCTACATATTCTGGATACTTTTCCAGAATTATATCCCTTGTTATGTCCAGATCTGCCGCATGGTGAGCATGCACATACTGACTGTAATTTGTTTCTATATAATATTTTCTCTTCTTGGGAAGCAGTATGTCAGACCTCCTGAGAGCCATCCTCAGATCCTTTTTGTTCAGCACTCTCTCCTGCTTTGTACCTTTTCTCCTTATAGTAAAATGTCTTCTATAATGAACAAGTCCCAGATAAGAGGCATCAAGGTTATTCCATGCCCAGTAAAGTCCTGTAAGCTCGCAGTAGTTCTTATTCTTACTGCTTATGTTTTCTCCTTCATCATCACGACTATATGAAGAAAACCTCCTCAGCTCATCCTCTCCTTTTAACGCTGCCCCCACAAGAACCGGTACATAGATACTGTCTTCAGGCATCCAGTATTCTTTATGTGTAGCAATAATTATTCGGCTATCCACTTCTGCTCCCCTTCATCGTAGTTCCAGGTACCTATCTCAAAATGATCGATTCCCTCAACAGTAAAGTATATCTTAACAGTAGTATCCTTAATATCCGCTTCATCCAGCTCTACATAGGCAATAGTTGAAAAAATAGCCGGATTATCAGGATCTGTTACACAATCAAGATTATATACATCTGTTTTTCCAGTCTTATTATTTATGATCTCAACCTCAGCCTTTTTAACTGACGCTGCCTTGATAGATCTGATATTCTTCTGCCTTACAGCCATCTGCCCCGGTGTATCCGTATCAACAACCGAAACTCTGGCTTTCTTTATCCTCTTAAGATCCTTCTCAGTTATCTTGATATCTCCCAGCTTATCCATAAAAGCCGATGGAAGATTCATCTTGTCAGAGCATACCTGCTCGCCATACTCTTCTATAAGTGTCTTCGTATCCGAGTATAAGTTCACACCCATTCCCAGCTTATCACCTTCGATTTCCACGCCCATAGCTGCAAGGGTTGTCGGAAACATATCAAGAGTCGAAAACTCTCTTGTTTTTCCTGTACTGGATCCGGCTGCACTGTTAAGTATACAGGTATAAGTCTTTCTTGTATACTTCTTATCCACATTATCAGTGAAGTCAGGATCCATAGTAGGATGGTCACCTGATATCACAATCGTAGTGTCTTCATAGAAGTCCTGAGCCTGAATCCATTTGATAAATTGAACCGTCTGACGACTGGAACATGCAAATACATTTGCATACTGATTATCGTACTTGTCTTCACATATATCACATACATATCCATCAGGAAAATGTGTATCAACTGTAAGCATCGTCAGATTAAACGGTTCATCCTCTGCTGCCATTTCCGTAAGCTGTTCCTTCGCATATTCGAAGAGCTTCTCATCCTCATATCCCCACCAGACATAATAATCCTTAGGTATCTTACCCTCGTCTATCGCCCAGTTATAATCCTTCATCAGATAATTACCATGCTGCTTAAAGTATGTCTCGCGTCCACCAAACTTAGCCTCTGAACCAAGAAGCAGTCTCTGATCATAGCCTTCTTCAGCCAGTATATCACCGAGTGTCATAACTCCTTCGAAGAAGCTGTCCTCATTCATCATGGAATTGGCTCCAAGAGATGTCTGAAGTGGAAGACCTGATGTCATTCCAAACATGGCTCCCATAGTCCAGTTAGTTCCAGGAAGCGATATACCGCCATTCAGCTTGTCTGAATCAGCGGAGAAATCCTCATTTTCCTTCGCCAGCTCTGTAAGTTCAGGGATACAGTTAACGTCAAAGTCGCCACCGGACTCTTTATCAGCAAATGTCATTTCAGCGGATTCAAGAAAAATATATATAAGATTTCTCTTCTTCTCAGGAAATGTCAGACTGACTTCTCTGGGATCTGTATAGTTCTTCTCTATAAAGTCTTCTCCCTGGAATTTCTTAGCCTTTAGATAATTCACTGCATAGGAGAATACTCCTACTCCTCTCTCTATCCTTACTATACTGAAGGCTATCATGATAACACTCATTATTAGCAGTATTATGTAAACCGGTTTTGTTTTCTCTTTCTTTTTAGTATAAACAATAACCGCCACTATAATAGCAATAATAATCACTAATGCCGGTATAAGGTACCTCATTATATATCCTTTTATCATATCCGGATTCGTACCATTTAATGGTGCCAGCATATGATAAAGCACTTCTGCTGCCGTCAGATCTGACCATGTCTTAAGCAGCCACATCTGAGAAAACAGCAGTATTACAGCAAATGAAAACATCAGTATAACTATAAGCTTGGCTATTATTTTTAATATCTTCATCTTATCCTCTTTATTTTGACCATTCGTAAACTTTATAATGCTTTATTCCCTGTGTAGTAAAATAAATACTTACTTCTATATTATCCATCTCCGTATCCGGAATATCCGTCTCGCTCTTCACAGAGAATTTGTTCGGATCATTTTCCTTTGGCTTAATTACCATATCATAATTCTTTACTTCACCTGTTGCTTTATTCTTGACCTCAAGCTCAGCCTTCTCAAGACTTGTAACATTTATTGACCTCACCTGCGGCAGTGAAATAGTCAGATTATTATCATCATTTGATACTACTTTAATATCTGTTTTCTGGATATTATCCAGAGTCTTGGTTGTTACAACTATATGACTCAGCTTCGTCATGAAGGATGATGGCGTTCCAAGTAACCTATCCATCTCTTCCACTCCCTGTTCTTCAACAAATGTCTCTTTATCAGAAAAGAGATTCGTTCCAAGTCCAAGTCTATCGCCTTCTATCGTAACTCCCATTGAAGCAAGTGTAGTAGGAAAGAGATCAATAGTTGCATACTTCCTGTCATTTTGACTTTCTACTTCCACTGCAGAATTAATATATGAAACATAAGTTCTTCTTGTGTAATCATCAGGTACTTCTTTACAGAAATCCTTATCCATAGTAGTATGGTCACCTGCCAGAACAATTGTGGTATTTTCATAAAACGGCTGCTTCTGAATCCATTTCACAAAGTCTGCTACCTGACGACTGGAGCACGCAAATACATTTGCATACTGATTATCTCCAAATTCATCCTTGCACA
>OCTX012277161.1_pt1 | contig 10987 bp, 10 predicted proteins | sample 1539691 | NCBI WGS metagenome assembly OCTX01 (sample SAMN02144231, study PRJEB22623) | gut metagenome | biome: sheep rumen | host: Ovis aries | place: New Zealand | reverse complement strand
AACGGCGGAGGCTGTAATGGATATCGTCTGTGCGCCGATGGAAACGCCCATCTCCGTCATCCGAACAGGCGTGACCACAGCGATCCGCCGCTTGCGCGATCTTCATAGCTCAGCTCGCTGATCCTCCCGCGCAGCTCCAGGATTCCCGCCTCCAGGTCGATCCGGTCGATATGCAGCGCCTCACCCCGGATTGTCAGCTCACCCATATCCGTCACAAGTATGACCGCCGTCTCGTCAAAGCCCGACACATCGCACACGCCCGTCAGCCGCAGCTTCTCCCGGTTTTCCATGGCAAGCGCATGGGTGCGCATCAGCGCCGCGCTGTTTTTTTCTCCCTGCATTTCCGATCCCTCCCCGGCGATCCGCCGACCGCTTTATTTCAGGCTTATTACATATATATCGCGTGCTGGAGCAGATTATGCCTGCGCGCCGCTCTATGTTTCTTATTTGACTTTGCCGCGGTTCCTTGCTATGATACGTGTTTGTAGAGAGTTCTCTCTCTTCATTTCATTAGGAGAAAGTGAGATCTTACCATGAAAAGATGCAGCGGCGTTCTGATGCCGATGAGTTCGCTCCCCTCTCCGTACGGGATCGGAACGATGGGCAAAAGCGCCTATCAATTTGTTGATTTTCTCAAACGCTCCGGCCAGCACTACTGGCAGCTTCTGCCGTTGGGCCCCACAAGCTACGGCGACAGTCCCTATGCCTCTTTCTCAACCTTTGCGGGCAATCCCTATTTTATCGACCTGGATCTGCTTGTCCGCGACAAGCTGCTCAAGCGCGGCGAGATCGCGCAGCACTTCTGGGGTGCGGACGAGGAGCGGGTGGACTACGGCGCGATTTATGAGAGCCGCTTTTCCGTTCTGCGCAAGGCGTACGAGCGCGGCGTTTCTCTGTTTGCCGACGCTTTTGCCGCCTTCCGCGCGGAAAACGCGCAGTGGCTTGAGAACTACGCCCTGTTTATGGCGCTCAAGGCACATTTCGGTATGAAGAGCTGGGTGGAATGGGAGGACGAGGACGTTCGTCTGCGCCGGCCGGACGCGCTGGAGCGCTTCCGCCGTGAGCTTGCCGACGATGTCTCCTTCTATGCCTTCCTGCAGTTCCTGTTCTTCCGCCAGTGGAGCGCGCTGCGGGATTATGCCCACGAAAAAGGCATAGAATTTATCGGCGACGTGCCGATCTACGTGGCGCTTGACAGCGCGGACGTGTGGAGTGAACCCCAGTTTTTCCAGCTTGATGAAAACAACCTGCCCACCGAGGTGGCCGGCTGTCCGCCCGACGCCTTTACCGAGGACGGCCAGCTCTGGGGCAATCCCCTGTACGATTACGACCGGATGAAGCAGGACGGTTTCGGCTGGTGGATCCGCCGGATCGAGGGCGTCAGCAAGCTGTACGACGTGATACGGATCGACCACTTCCGCGGCTTTGAAAGCTATTGGGCCGTTCCCTACGGTGACGATACCGCCCGCCGCGGCCGTTGGGTCAAGGGCCCGGGAATGGATCTTGTCGGGGTCCTGACCTCCTGGTTCCACGATCTGCGCTTTATTGCGGAGGATCTGGGCTATACGACGCCGGAGGTGGAAAAGCTGTTGAAGGACTCCGGGCTGCCGGGGATGCGTGTCCTGGAATTTGGCTTTGATCCAAACGGGGATGCGCCTTATATGCCCCACAACTGCCCGCCGCACAGCGTCTGCTACATCGGCACCCACGACAACGAGACCGTGCGCGGCTGGGTTCCCTGTCTTGACCGCAAGACGCGCAGCTTCGCCAAATCCTATATGCACATCACCGAGGATGAGGGCTGGTGCTGGGGCATGATCCGCACCGGCATGTCCACGCCGTCCGAGCTTTTCGTGCTGCAGATGCAGGATGCGCTGGAGCTGCCGCGCCAGGCGCGCATGAACACGCCTGGGACCGCCTCCGGCAACTGGCAGTGGCGCATGCGTGCCGACGCCATCACGCCGGAGCTTGCCAAAAAGCTCAGATCCTACACGCAAACCTATCGCCGTCTGTCCTGAAAAAAGGATCCCGCCGTCTGTCGACAGCGGGATCCTTTCGATATTCTGTTCAAAAGAGGTGTATGGCGCCAAAGGTCACAAGCGTCATGATGCCGGCAGCCGCCAGCACGCCGAGCACGATCGCCGGCAGCGCCTTTTTCAGCTGCATCCCCATCAGTGCCGCCACAAGCGAGCCTGTCCACGCTCCTGTCCCCGGCAGCGGGATCGCCACCAGGAGGAAAAGGCCGATGGGGCCGTATTTCGTCACGACCTCGCTCTTCAGATGGGCGCGATCCTCGATTTTTGTAATAAAGCCGTCAAGCGAGCGGAACCGTCTGCGGAGAAAGGCCAGTACGTTTTTGATAAACAATATGATAAACGGCGCCGGAAGCAGGTTTCCCACCACTGCCGACAGCAGTGCCAGCGGATAGTCCAGTCCGATCGCAATCCCATACGGGAGGCCGAGCCGCAGCTCCACCACCGGCAGCATGGAGATCAGAAAGGTCATCGTACATTTTCCGATAACGGTGTCAGTCAGCCATGTGATCATCCGTTTCCTCCGAGTGCGAAGATTTGAAAGCAAAGAAGCGCTGGCCGAAATAGTTCAGCACCGTGTAAAGGCCCATGCCTACAAGCATGGCGATATTGGTCTGCACGCTCTCGCTCCGGGCGGAAAGGAGTCGAAGCGTCAGCGGCTTGGCCACGCCGTAGGCGATCAGCCAGCAGAGTCCGACCGTAAGCACAAAGCGCGCGGCCTGAGCCCACGAGCGCTCTGTATTCTGAAAGGTAAAGTATTTGTTCAGGAAAAAGCTGACTGTCCCGCCCGCGACATAATTTGCCGCCGAGCTGAGCCAATAAGAACAGCCGGCCAGATTGTACAAAAGAAACATCACGCCGGCGCCGACAAGCGTGTTGATGACGCCCGTCAGCAAAAAACGCGGTACAGTTTTATCGATCCATTTACTCATAGCAGTTGGGAATTATAGCATACTCCGGCGCATTATTCAACATTTCGCATAAAAAAGATCGGCTCAGTTTCCCAATCTTTTGTTTTTGCAGGGCGGATTCGCTGTTGCAATTTAACGCGTTTTACTGTAAAATAATTTAAACTGTTTCTGTTATAATCTGGATTTTTTGAAATCCAGAAAGGAGAAGCGTTATGGAATTGTTAACTAAGCTTGTTTCCTTCTTTACCGGTCCTCTGAACACAGTCGCCTGGCTGTACATCTTTCTCCCCTGCGCCGTGGGCGGCGGATTGTTTCTGACGATCCGCAACGGAGGGATCCAGTTTACGCGTCTCGGCTACACGCTGAAAAACACGATCGGCAAAATGTTTGTCAAAGACAAGGCCGGCGAAGGCGCCGTGACGCCGTTTCAGGCTGTAACCACCGCTCTGTCCGCCACGGTCGGCACCGGCAATATCGTCGGCACGACACAGGCCATCGCGCTGGGCGGCTACGGTGCGGTCTTCTGGATGTGGCTCGCCGCGCTGATGGGCATGATCACCAAGTATTCCGAGGTCGTTCTTTCCATCCGTTACCGTGAGCGCGACACCAAGGGCGACTGGGTCGGCGGCCCGATGTACTATATCCGCAACGGCATGGGAAAAAAGTGGAAATGGCTCGGCAGCGTTTACTGCGTGCTCGCCGCACTGGCCGCCTTCGGCATCGGCAACGGCGCCCAGGCCAAGTCCATCGTCGGATCGCTCAATGGCGCGATCGTGGCTTTTGTCCCCTCTGCCGCCGCGTCCGCCGGGACGATCAATCTGATCTGCGGTCTTGTCCTGGCCGTTCTTGTTGCGCTGATCCTCTTCGGCGGCATCAAGCGCATCGGTGAAGTGTGCGAAAAGCTGGTGCCCTTTATGAGCGCGTTTTACATTCTCTTCACGCTGATCGTGATCATCTCACACATTTCCGGTATCGGGCATGCCTTTTATCTGATTTTTGCCAGCGCCTTTACGCCCCGCGCCGTGTTCGGCGCCGCCTCGGGCATCGTGCTCAAGCAGACGGTCATCTGGGGTATGCGCCGCAGCGCCTTTTCAAACGAGGCCGGCCTGGGCTCCGCGGCGATCGCGCATGCCGCCGCCGAGACCAAGAGTCCGGTCCACCAGGGGCTGTATGGTATTTTTGAGGTCTTCGTCGACACCATCATTATCTGCACCCTCACCGCGCTGTCGGTCATCATCAGCGGCGTGGACATCAACTGGGGCGTCAAGCCGGGCAGCGAACTGATCACCAGCGCATTCTCCACCGTTTTCGGCACAAAATTTGCGGCGCTTTTCGTTGCGATCGCGCTGATGATGTTTGCCTTCTCCACGATTCTCGGCTGGTCGCTGTATGGTACGCGCTGTATCCAGTACCTGTTTGGTCTGAAAGCCTCCAAAGTCTATCAGTTTATTTTCGTCCTGGTCGTGATCGTCGGCTCCGTTGCTTCGATCGACGTGGTATGGGACGTGGCTGACACGCTCAACGGTTTGATGGCGATCCCGAACTTTATCGCGCTATTTGCCTTGTCCGGCGTTGTCGCCAGGCTGACACGCGAACATTTTAAGTCTGACCTATCAGGCAGAAAATGATTTTCCCATATTCTTCTCACGGGGCGGATATCCGCCCCGTGATTTTTCTTATCCAGTGAAAAAAGGTATTGCTTTTTCTGAAAGGTTGTGCTAATATAATTGGGCGCTGGAGAAAAGCCAGTAATTTCCGGGTGTAGCGCAGTTGGTAGCGCGCTTGAATGGGGTTCAAGAGGCCGCTAGTTCGAATCTAGTCACTCGGACCAAAATACGGGTTGTCCCTTTTGGGACAGCCCGTATTTTCATTTGAATGTTTGGGCGAACCAGCGGCCTCTTGTAATTTTTATAACGGCCGCTAGTTCGAATCTTGCGACTCGCTTTGCTCGCATGCATAAGTTCGCGTGTGCCAAATCAAAGATTTGGACGCTCACTTAAGTCACTCGGACCAAAATACGGGTTGTCCCTTCTGGGACATCCCGTATTTTCATTTGAATGTTTGGGCGAACCAGCGGCCTCTTGAAAAAAGAATAACAGCCGCCGGTTCTAATCTGATCACCCGCTATAACGCGGCTTCTGTTGCGCGCTTCTGAATCAAATACGGGAACAGTCAATTGACCAGATCGGTGAGCGCACCGTTCGCGCCGAGCGCGCCGCATTTGCGGCCGAGCTCGGTCAGCTCCGCCTCCAGTGCTTCGGAGAAGTCGAGACCTGTGACCTTGCGCTCCTCGATAAGCCTTGCCTCGATCTCGCCGGGCATGAAGATCTCCTTCACGCCGGTGGCCGTGCGGCTGTTCTTGATCAGTGAGGCATACAGCGAGGCGTGCTCCTTGAAGCGGTCGACGTCGATGAAGTGCGCAATGTCCAGCAGGATCACGGCAAAGCCAGTCTCCTCAGGACGCATGTCCTCGACAAACGGGATCTCGGGGCTGGTGAGCGCATCGGACAGCACCCCGCCGAACATATCGACGAACACAGCCAGACCGTAGCCCTTGTGGTCGCCCATCGGGCGTACGCAGTAGGCGATGTGCGGGTCGGTGGTGGGGTTTCCGTCATAATCGTTTGCCCAGCCCGCGGGCATCTCCTTGTTCTCTCGGCGATAGGCCTGCACCTTGCCTATGGCAACGCCGCTGGTGGAAACGTCGATGACGATCGGTCTGTCGGGATTTGTCGTGGGGCAGCCGAGAATGATCGGGTTTGTTCCGATAAGGCGGTCCGCACCGCCGTAGGGCGCCATGCAGGGATAGGTATTGCTCACCACGATACCGATCACGTTATCCTCCGCCATGCGGTGGCCGTAATAGCCGCCGCAGCCGATGTTCGCGCTGTTGCGCCCGACGCCCGCGGCCACGCCGAATTTGCGCGCCCGCTCCAGCACCGCGTCGTAGACGCGGTTCACCGCCACGATGCCGGAGCCGCCGCCGCAGTCAAAAGCCAGCGAGGCGTCCGAATCCTTGACGCAGCGAAAGTCCGGCTGCGCCACAAGGGCGCCTGCCATATACTGCCGCAGATAGATGCACAGGCGGGACAGGCCATGGGAATAGGTGCCGGTGAAATCCGAGTGGGTGACGACGGCGGCAAGCGAGGCGGCGTCTTCTTCCGGGACGCCCTGCGCCATGACCAGGCGCTTGATGAGGGTAATCTCCTGCTCATAGGAAAGATGGATCATAGGTATGCCTCCTGTATCAAAAAAATTATATTAAGTGCATCGGATGACTTCTTTACGGGCATACGGCGAAGCCCTGTCCCCAGAGACATCCGCCGCAGGTTGGCGCGAGGGAGCCGATACAATCGGACTTGTTTTCTTCCAGCAGCTCGCAGCCGTCGCAGAACAGGCAGGGCGCATACCTGAATTCGTGTACGCGCTGACGGAAGGTTCGGTATTCTCCGGATTCCCAGATTTCGCCGAGACTCTGTTCATAGACATTTCCAAAGGAATGATGCCGAATGCGGCGCTTGTGGTCACCCAGATAAGTGTCCGCTGTATGGAGCAGACCCATGCAGGGTGAAACGTTCCAGGCACGGTTGGGGATCAAGTGGCTGAGGTTCAGGTCGTCTGCCCCGTAGCCCTCTGCATATTCCCGGATACGGCGGAGGCTGACAATGCTGTCTTCGGCCCTTTGGGTGCACAGATCCAGCAGCAAAACTCTCCCCATGTGCCCGCGGTAGTTTGTCGTAAGGCATACGCTTCCCTCGTCTCACTCTTTTCAATCATATACCAAAATCCATGGATTGAAAAGCGCAAAATTCTGTGTGCAATTTCATGCTGTTTGGCATAATTGATCTCCCTCATTGATTGAATTAGCAGTCGATCGGTGCTGTACTACGAACAACCGAATACGCTTTCCGAGCAAGCGGTGGACGAGCCTCTTTCCGGGAGCAAAACGCGGCGCAGATCTTTTGCGTCTGTTTTGTTCTGGAAAGGGGTATTTTTTAGGAGGAAAAACAAAATGAAAAAGATCGTATCCCTGATTCTTGCACTGGTCATGATTTTTGCTTTGGCGGCCTGTGGACAGAGCGCTGCGCCTGCTGCCACCGAAGCCCCGGCAGAGACAGAAGCCGCCGCCTCTGTGGAGGAGCCCGCGGCCGAGGCCGCTCCCTGCGAGAAAGCTGTGCCCGACGAAAAGCCCGGCCCTATGCCGACCCTGCCGGTGTCAAGGACGCCGCTGACGTCAAGGCCGCTTTTCTGACCTTTGTCGCCAACGATGGCGTGATGGGTTGATTCCCCGCGCTTTATGAAGTAAAATAACAGCCGTGGAGTTTTTCTCCACGGCTATTTTAGAAGGATTGTGTTTTATTCGCTCTTCTATCCGAAAAGCGATCGAGTAGATCCTCTCAGCCGATGCCGAACTTTTGAATATCCTCTCGACCGCGGCGAAGGTGTGTCTGACCAGTTCTATCCTCGCCCTTGTCCTCGGCGTGCCCATTGGGATCCTGCTGGGGGCGGAGCGCTTCCCCGGGTGCAAGGTACTGCTGGCCATCGCTCTGGGCTTATTCTGTTGAGCCCGTCCCTTCTTGTGAATGCGGTGCTCCTGATCACCCACAGCATCCAGCAGGCCAGACGCCTAGCGCGGCGGGTAGCTTTTCTTCATCAGGGAAAGCTGATCGAGCAGGGAGAAACGGACGTTGTTCTGATGAAGCCCACCCAGGCGGAGACGAAACAATTTCTTGATTTCTACGGTATTTGAATAAAGGAGGACTTGACGATGGGTGCAGTGAAAAAGGCATATTATCGCAGCTTCCAGGCCGTCTTTAATGTGGGGGCCCGTTGCCTATACTGGCGCCGGCCGGTCCCGGTCTCCGGCGTGGGCAGCATCCGGAAGATCCCGGAGCTGCTGAAAAAGGAAGAGGTCGGCAAGGTCATGGTCGTCACAGGCCCGACTGTCGGCAAAAAGCTTGCGCCGAAGATCCTCACGGAACTGGACAGGGCCGGTATCTCCTACGAGTTGTATGCCGAGGTTGAAGCCAATCCGTCTGTAAACACGGTCAACCGGATCCAGAAGCTGTATCTGGAAAAGGCCTGCGAGGGCTTCATCGCCATCGGAGGCGGCTCCCCGATGGACGCGGCCAAGGCGGCCGCTGCCCGTGTTGTACGGCCGAACACGGAAGTCGGACAGATGGCGGGGCTTCTGAAGGTGGGGAAGAAGATCCCGCCCTATATTGCCGTGCCAACGACAGCCGGCACAGGTTCCGAGACCACTATTGCCGCCGTCATCACTGACGGCGATACGCACCACAAGTACGCGCTGATGGATCTGCACCTTGTTCCAAAGTACGCGATCCTTGACCCGGAGATGACCCGCGATCTGCCGCAGAAGATCACCGCCACCACCGGTATGGACGCGCTGACCCACGCGGTGGAGGCCTACGTCTGCTGGACCTATAACACGCAGGAGAGCATCCGCCTGGCGGAGGAGGCCGTGTGCGAGATCTTTCAATATCTGGAGCGGGCCTATAACGATGGGAATGACATGGAGGCGCGCACCCAGATGCTGATCGCCTCCTATAAGGCGGGCTTTGCCTTCACCCGGGCGGGCGTGGGCAACGTCCATGCCATCGCTCACACACTGGGCGGCCTGTACAACACGCCCCATGGCCTGGCAAACGCCGTGATCCTTCCCATCGTGCTGGAGGACTATGGCGAGGCGGTTTGGGAGAAGCTGGCTCACCTTGCGGAGCTGACCGGCGTGAAATTTACCGGCACGGACGCGGAGAAGGCCGGGGCGTTCATCAACGAGATCCGTGCCATGAACAAGCGGATGAACATTCCGACTGGTTTCGATTTCATCAAGGAGGAGGACATCCCCCAGATGATCCGATGGGCTTTGGCCGAGGCCAACCCCGTCTATCCCGTGCCGGTCGTCTACGACAGGAAACGCTGCGAAAAGGTCATCCGCCGCATCATTGCCGAGGCATAACAGAGGCGATCGCGCAAAAAAAATGCCGCCGGAAGACCCGGCGGCATTATGCATGCCCTTACAACAAGGTACTGTAAGGATGCCCGCTCCACGCGGCGCGGCTATCGCCGCGGGAGAAGCGCTGACCGGTTTTAATGTCGCCCGCCGACTTGCAAGTACCTAACGCCCTTGCATGGCTTTCGGGTTAAGATGCCGATCACATCGCGGGATGACGTCCCGCTCCACGAATCAGATTATACAACTGTCCAAGCAATATGTCAACCCCTTTTTATGCACTATGTCGAAAAAGGGTTTTTCCTGTCTTTTTCTTTCCTGCAAAGGAGCCCCCCTGGCCTTACTGAGACGGCGAAAGTCCCCTCATTATTCCCTGCTTTTCCGTCCGTCGGCGACGCCAAGACACGCGATCGCCGCGCCGAGGATACAAACGCCCACCGCGATGCCCAGCGTCGCCGCGACGCTCACGCGGTCGAGAAGCCAGCCGCTGATCAGGCTCGCCAGAACGGAGCCGAGAGTCGTCATGGAAAACGCCAGGCTCTGGGCCTTTGCCGCGTCAGCATAGTCGATCGTCTGCGCGGTATAAGGCACGATCGCCGCGGTATAAAGCGCAAAGGACGGCGCCTGAAGCAGGAAGGCCGCATACAGCGCCGGTACGGACGGAGCAAGCGCCACCGCCGCCGTTTTCAGAACAAAAAAGCAGAACGCCGCGCGAAGCAGCGAAGAGATACGTCTGCGCCCGAAAAGGCTTGTGAACAGCAGCATCACCGGGATCTCCACCGCAGCCATGAAGCTGTTGATATAGCCCATGTCCTCGGTGCTGCCGCCGACGGCGCGCGTAATGTTGATCAAAAAGCTGCTTACCGTGTTGTGTGCAAAAAAGACCAGAGCCGTGCCGGCCAGCAGGACGACGAAGCGCCGATGCGCGCGCAGGAAGGCAAACACAGAGCCCGTTTCACGCTGCATGCGCTCCCCGTCCCCTTCCGGCGGCAGATGACGGCAGAGGCAAAGGTGCGCGGTAAACTGAAGGAGCGTGAGCACAAGCCCCGCTGTGGGCAGGATGCGGACGGAAAGCCGCTCTGTCAAGACGCCGAGCAGCATGGACGCCAGCACGAAAGCCAGCGAGCCCATCCCGCGGGTCAGGCCATAGTTGATCGTCATACCGCGATAGCTGAAGTCAACATACAGCTTCAGATTCATGGAGTTCACGCTCAGGGAAAAGGCGATGAAGGCCACGTAGGCCAGAGCCGTCACAGCACACCTTTTGGGGAAAGAAAGCAGCAGTACAAGGCAGAGTGCCTGCATAAAAAGCAGTGCCGGGATCAGTCTTACGGCGCTGACGGTCCGTTTTCGGTCCACAAGAGACGATAGTGCCGGTCCAAGCAGCGCCCCCAGCAGATTGCCGCACGCCAGGATCAGCCCCAGCGTGGTGTTGTCATATCCCAGTCCCTGCAGATAGACCGCCGCAAAGGACACGGAAACGCAGAAGCTCATCCAGAACGACCCCTGAACCCACGAATACAGAGCCGTCACGATCCGTTTTTCCGACATGCTGTTTCATCTCTCTTCCCGCGCCTTTCGGCGCATTGCGGAAGGATTGTAGCGCCTAGGCCCATCCTTGTCAAGTACATTTCCGCCTCCCGGACGCAAAGCCGGCAGCGGTCACATGACCGCTGCCGGCTTTGCTCGGCTTGTCAAAAAGTCCGTCGGACTTATTTGACAAGCTTCCGCGCCATCCGATAGACGCGGCTGGCGTTGATCTGAAGCTGCTCCCGGCTGACGGTGCCGCTCTTCAAACCGCGCAGCATGGCCTTATAGTCGCCCGGGCCGCCCGGCATGGTCAGGTCGTTCCCGGCGGCCGCGATCTTTGCCGAGACCGGCCCGGGATATTTGTTCCCCTTGCCGGACACGGCGGCGATGATCCAGTCGGTCATCACGATGCCCGCATAGCCAAACTCGCAGCGAAGGATATCCTCCAGCAGATCGCGCCGCTCGGAGGTATGGACGCCGTTGAGCAGATTGTAGGAGGTCATCAGCGCATGGGGCTGGCTCTCCCTCACGGCGATCTC
>OCTX012233547.1_pt1 | contig 10988 bp, 8 predicted proteins | sample 1539691 | NCBI WGS metagenome assembly OCTX01 (sample SAMN02144231, study PRJEB22623) | gut metagenome | biome: sheep rumen | host: Ovis aries | place: New Zealand | reverse complement strand
ATCCAGCTCTGCCAGATAATCCGCATAGAGCTTATCCCATTCCTGCCGCTCGCTCAGTCTCTTGAGCCCGTCTCCTGCGTTCGGCGTATACACATTCACAAAATAGAAGGCTTCGCTCTCCAGAACAAGCAGTCTTCCCTCTTTGTCCATAGGAGCGGGCGCTCCGATCCTTGGAACGATCCTCTCGACCTTCATCCCGTCCTTATAAAGGATCATGGTTCCCGCATATCCTTTTCTGGCGGGCGGTTCCGAGCTGACCCATTCGGCACGGAAGCCGGGAAAATACTCCGCCAGGGCCTCTTTATGTTTTTTAGCCGGTCCGGAGACAGGCAGCTTGGTCTCCTGAATCGCGATCATATCGGCATCTTCATGTCGGATGGTCTTCAGGACATCTCTGGACAGCTGAGCTCTTGGAGACTCTGAGGTCAGGGCGGCATTCAGGGAATCTACATTCCAGGATATCATCTTGAGCATTTTTTTCTCCTCTTTTCAGTGCATTTATCAGCAGCCGCCGGCAGACCGGATCAGGCCGGCCGGCAGGCTCCTCTACCCTCACCCTACCATAGTTTCAATCATTTTGCCACTGAAAAAAGCATGCTCCAGTTCCCCGTTTAATGCTGAAAAAAGCAGGCTCCGGCTTCCGTTTAATGATGAAAAAAGCATACTCCGGCTCCTGTTTAATGCTGAAAAATGCATACTCCGGCTCCCCATTTAGTGCTGAAAAAAGCCCGCTGCAATTCCCCCATCCGGGAGACCACACCGGGCCTTTACACGCCGTTCCGATAATAGAATCAATACGACAATAGAATCAATACGATATATAGAATCAATACGATATATAGAATCAATAATAGAAGGGATGGAATTCGGAAATACAGCAGTCAGGATCAGGATTGCTTCCGTAAGATGTAACATCCCCGATTATCACACTTATATAGTCTGAATAAATCGGCTCAGAGAAATAGCAATCGACCCAGTAATACTGGCCGTCCTTTTCGAAATTTTGAAGGTTTTTTCTCAAATCGCAGGTGATACTCTGGCCGCCAACTTCAAGATACAGTAAGCATGGCAGGTAGTTGTTGCGGTATAGATTTTTGTTCTCCTGGAATCCGGGATAAATCCTGATTCCGTCAATTCTGTTGGGGCGGTCCATGAAAAGCATGAAACCTTCACCAATACCTTCGTTCGGGGCTCCCTCTGCCCAGATTGTCTTTTTACTCCAGTCAAACAGGTTCCATGCACTGTAGTCATACCCCTTAATGCGGAGTGTAGAGCTCACGCGGACTCCCGTGACCTCATTCCACCTGTGGTCTTCACCATCCAAATCCCGAAAACTGGCTTTGAGTTTGCTCCTTAAATCGACATCCTTCGGTCCGATGTCATCACCGACAGCACTCTGAGCGACGATCTGTACTTCTCCTTCATATGGAGCTGCCTCGTCGAAGGCCGTTTTGAGTTCTTCCACAGAAATCGTCTCATCCGCAGCCGCTGAGATACTCGTGCTGCCGGTCGCCGCCTCTGCTGCGTCCGCTGTCGAAGGTTTCTCTTGTGAACTTCCTCCTGTATTGCACGCCGTCAATAAAGATAAACAGAGAACAACTGCCAGCAGGACTGCCACCTTTCTTTTGCCAAATAAATTTTTTGCCTGCATACTCTTCTCCTCTCGCATAAAGATTTGCGGTTTCCTTTATAAGTATAACAGATTCTAAAACTGTCATATATATTTTCTGTATAGACTTTCCATATTCGGACTTACTATACCGCACTGAAAGATGGTACGTGCCGGATCATGCCTGTTCCAGCACTTTGATCACCTCTTCGGTAAACTTTTCGGGCTGGTCTTCAATCATCATGTGAGTGCAGTCCTCAAATTTCACTGCAATGAAGGGGGACTTGACATGTTCTTCATACCAGCCGGCCAGCTCAGGGGAGAACAGAGACCCCGGCACAGCGTAGAAGTAATGAAAGGGCACTGTGATCTGCCCGACACAATCCCTGAGGTCCTTTTCCTTCATGGAAGCGGAAAGAGCCTTCAACACATCCTCGTCACATTCAGCCAGCTTTTTTTTCAGAGGCAGGCGGATCAGAAATTCAGGGATTTTCTTCAGTTTGGGCATAGCTCCTGTCGCAAATTTATAATAGAGCTTGTAAAATTCCTCACCGCTGTCGCGCTCCATGTCCTCCTTCGTGTATTGTCCCTGGTACAGTCCCAGCTTCCAGTCATCATCATTCATCTGCCTGGGAGTCATATCGCACAAAATGATCCTGCCGACTTCTTCGCACCCGAAGAGCCGGGTGTAGTTCAAAACGACTCCGGCACCCATGGACCATCCGAGCAGGGTAATGTCGTGCAGTCCAAGCCCCAGGATGATTTCATGAAGGTCTTCCGCCAGCGTGTCCATGGTCACATGTTCACTGTTGGCATCTTTACTTTTTCCGTGCCCCCGGTGGTCGTAGACGATACATCGGGCATGCTTGCTGATTTCAGATATAACCGGTTCAAACACTTCATGTGTCGTGGTCCATCCGTGGAGCATCACAATGGTCTTTTCCCCGGTCCCATGAGTCTCGTAATATAGGTTTTCTCCGTTTTTTAAAGTAAAATAGCTCAATTTTCTTCTGTTCCTCCAATTACCATTCAGGTAATGTGCAGAATGGCTTCCTGCCGTTTTCTGCCTGTCTTTCGAATAAAGAGCAGAAGGCTTTCCAACTGCACGCTATTGTCTGTTATCTGTTTTCTGTTGTCTGTTATCTGTTTTCTGATTGGTCCTCATCCGCTTTTATAGGGAGGCTGACCGCCTTGTCTTCACGCACAACCTCTGCGTCGTCCTCCCGGCTGCTCACTCCACTGCCTGCCTCTCCGGCTTTTTCACTGGTCTCACCGGCGGTAGTGCCGGTCATTACTTCGTGGCCGTCTTCCGCGGTGACGATCCCGTCGGATTCCGCGCTGCATACTGATGTATAGACCTCTGATGAAAGATTTGCGATCCGCTTGTGCATCTCCCCTTCTCCTACCGAGTGAACCGCGGTCATCACGACCAGGACATAGGGACGGCCCGACTGGAAAATAATCGCCGCGTCATTCTGTACATCCACCGAGACCCCTTTTTCATCGTTTGTAAAGAGCTCTCCGGTCTTATTGGCCGTTTCGACCCCTTCCGGTACTCCGGCAGGAATCTTGCCCCTGTTTCTCGCAATCTGTCCTCGCAGGGCTTCCATGATCCTTTCGGATGCCTCTTTGTTGATATAGGTGCCCTCATAAACTTCTCGCAGCACACGGCCGCAGTCCTCCGAAGAGGTGTAGTTTTCCTTCCCGTTTTTCTCCAGCATCTTACGTTTCAGCGAGCTGGCTTCAAATCCGTGTGTCCGGATGAACTCATTGATGGTATCCATACCGAGGACATCGATCAGCGTGTTGGTAGAATCATTGTTGCTCTCGGAAATCATTGTATAGAGCTGGTTGGGATAATCATCCGCGATCTCGCCTTTCTCAATCTGTTCAAAATAGCAGCCCGCAATGAACAGCTTGATCAGACTGGCTGAGATCATGGAGTCCTTTTCGTTGACACCGAATTCCTCTCCGTCATCCAGCCTGTACAGATACATGGACCAGCGGCCGTCTTCTTCCGCGAATTCTTTCTCAATCTTTTCCTTCAGTGCATTCATCGCAGGGGACAGTTTGGTTCCCGAAGCTTCTGCTGCCTCTCCCTCAGCTTCATTAACTTCCACAGAAGCGGGGGTGGCTGTAAGCTCAGCTGCCTGCTTTGAAGTCTCTTCCTCCGAAGCTTTCTCCGAAGCCTTGTTTGTTCCCTCCGCTGCGCTCTCTTCTTTTGTCTCTCCTGCCTGATCGGCAGCAGCAGAACCGTGCTCCTCCAGGTTTGGTGTCCCGCTGCAGCCCTGAAGGCAGAGCAGGCAGACCGCGGCTGCAGTCCACAAGGCAATCACTGTCTTTTTCCAATTATTTTTCATATGTACTTTCTCCTGCTTCCTTTTCTTCTGATTTATTTTCTTCTGATCCGTTTTCTACTGCATCCTTCTCTTCTGATTTATTTTCTTCTGTTTCATTTTCTACTGCTTCATTTTCTTCTGTTTCATTTTCTTCTGTTTCATTTTCTAATGCTTCGTTTTCTTCCGCTTTATTTTCTTCGGTTTCGTTTTCTAATTCTTCGTTTTCTTCCGCTTTATTTTCTTCTGCTTTGTTTTCTAATGCTTCGTTTTCTTCCGCTTTACCTTCTTCGGTTTCATTTTCTTCTGTTTCATTCTCCTGCCCATATTGAACCATATAGGCGTCAATTCCGTCTGCTATGCCGTCGACCATTTTTTCCTGCATTTGGGAGTCCTGCATGTTGAGGTCCTCCTCACTGTTGGTCATGTATCCCATCTCAACGATCGTCACAGGGACCTGACTCCAGTTGATCCCGCTCATTGAATCGGTCTCCCAGACATATTCATAATTAATCCCGGTAGCAAGCACATATGCATCCAGTATGCAGTCTGCCAGTGCCCTGGATTTCTCATAGAGATGGCCGTTATAAGCATTCCCCGGAGTCTGACAGATCGTCATGGCACCGCTTCTGCCGGGGTCCGCGCATCCGTTTGCGTGAATGCGTACAAAGGCATCGGCGTCAGCGTCATTGGCTATATCTGCCCTTTCCGAATTGCTGATATCAATCTCATTGGTCTCCCGGCACATGATGACTTTGTAGTCTCTTTCCTCGAGCTCATCCCGAAGTTTCAGACTGATTTCCAGAGTCAGCTGATACTCCGGAACTCCCGAAGCCACCCCGCTGGTCCCTGAGCTCACCTTGGCTTTTGTCTGCGACGCGCCGGGACCGACAGGCTCCTGATCCGAATTTCCGTACTGTTGGTGTCCCGGATCGATCACGATCAGGCCTTTATAATCCTTTTCCTCTCCCGGCTTCGAAAACTCGTCTCCTGCCGTCTCTCCGACAGCAGCAGTCTCTGAAGCAGTTTCTCCTGTCGCGGCTGTCTCCGCGGCGGTTTCCCCGGTATTTTTTCCGATCGGCGCCGTCCCCGCATCAGTTTCCGGGGCGGTCTTTCCAGCGGCAGCCTTTTCTCCGGCCCTGTTCTGATCCGCCGGAGTGGTCTGTGCCTGACTGCATCCTGTCCCCGCCAGCACAGCAGCCAGCAGGATCCCGCATAAAGCAGCGCAGGCAGACGATCTTTTCACAATCTTTTTTTCCGGTCCTTTTTTCAATTGTGTACCCTTCTTTCAAGCCGTTGTCCGTTTTCTCCGATATTCTCCTTCCCTGTGCTCTTCTGCCAGTTGTCCGGTCCGGAATAATCCTCCCCGGGTTCAAGACTCGCTTTTCATTTTCAGCATCCTCCGGGGACTGTCCGCTTCGGCGGCCGCATCCGCACATGTCAAAATTCTAATCAGGGATTTTTAGAATATCGTTTTTTCTGTCTGCTTGCACAAAAAAACCAGGTTCCTGTTCCGAAAAACAGGCACTTGATCTCTTTATATTGTGTTCTAAAAAAGTATAATATTGGAATGATCAAAAAACAATCGTCTGTTAAGCAGTCAATCTGTTAAATATTCAATCTGCCAGGCAGTCAGTCGGTTAAGCAGTCTTTCTGTTAAATACTTAATCTGTTAAGCAGTCGGTCTGTTAAATATTCAATCTGTTAAGCAGTCAATCTTTACTGAGGTGCATAGTGAACAGAAATCTTACAACAGGGAACCCCGAGACAATATTATGGCAATTCTGTATGCCCCTTTTCGGCAGTATCATATTCCAGCAGCTCTACAACATAGCCGACAGTCTGGTAGCAGGGAAATTCGCGGGGGAAAATGCCCTGGCTGCCGTCGGCAACAGCTACGAAATCACCCTGATCTTCATCGCTTTCGCGTTCGGGTGCAACATAGGGTGTTCAGTGATCGTGTCCACCTTCTTCGGGGCCGGAAAATACGATGACATGAAGACCGCAGTCTCCACCTCCATGATCGCGAGCGGGCTTTTCTGCGCCCTTCTCATGCTGGGCGGCCACCTCTTCTGCGGCAGGCTTCTGGAACTGATCCGGACTCCGCAGGAAGTCTTCGCCGACTCCCGCCTCTACCTGGATATCTATATCTGGGGACTGCCTTTTGTCTTTTTTTATAATATTTCCAACGGTATCTTCTCTGCTCTGGGAGATTCCAGGACGCCCTTTTTCTTCCTGGCCGTCTCATCCTGCTCCAATATCGCCATGGATATCTGGTTCGTTGCGGGTCTCCACATGGGAGTTGCCGGCGTGGCCTGGGCCACCTTTATCTGCCAGGGCGTAAGCTGCCTGCTCTCCCTGTTATTTGTCTTCAGAAGGCTGCGGGCAATCAAAACCACGAAAAAAGCTCCCCTGTTTTCCGGGAAGATCTGCGGCAAATTCCTGAAAGTCGCAGTGCCCAGCACCCTGCAGCAGAGCTTTATCTCCATCGGCAATATCGTGATCCAGAGCGCCATCAACGGATTCGGTCCGGGTGTCATGGCCGGCTATTCAGCGGGTATCAAGCTGAACAACCTGGTGATCACTTCTTTCTCGACCATCGGTAACGGGATGTCCAACTACGCGGCGCAGAACTACGGAGCGGAAAAGCCCGGCCGCATTCATGCGGGTTTCAGGGCCGGGCTGAAGATGGTCTGGATCATCTCCCTGCCTCTGGTCTTTCTCTATGTGGTCTGCGGCAAATGGCTTCTGCTCTTCTTTATGGGGGATCCCTCGCAGGAAGCCATGCACTCGGGAATCATGCTCCTGAGGATCATCGCGCCTTTCTATTTCGTGATTTCAGCCAAGCTGGTCGCGGACGGAATCCTGAGGGGCACAGGCAGAATGGTTCAGTTCATGATCGCCACCTTCACCGACCTGGTCCTCCGCGTTGTCCTGGCGCTCTTCCTCTCGCAGACCCGGCTGGGGTCCACGGGGATCTGGTGCGCCTGGCCTGTGGGCTGGGCAGTGGCGACATTCCTCTCTCTCCGATTCTACTCTCAGGGTCCCTGGTTCAGGAAACAGACGCCGTCCCCGGAACAAAAGCGATAAGCCCTTGCGGCTTTCACACAAATCCCGTACAGATTACACAGGCCCCGGTTCAAGCCGGGGCCTGTTTTTTTCCGCCTGAAGTTTTTTAATGTCTCACAGACAAAGCCATGGCACCGGCATCTCCCTTTTCAGACATTCTTCAGGTTTTTCTTTCAGACATTCTTTCAGGTTTTTCTATCAGATATTCTTTCAGATTTTCTACTTTCAGATTTTCTATCAGATATTCTTTCAGATTTTCTCCGCAAGCAGATCCGCGACGTACACACCGCTGGCCGATGCGTGGGAGAGGGAGTGGGTGACACCGCTGCCGTCACCGATCACGTAGAGACCGGGGTGATTTGTCTCCAGATCTGAGCTGAGAACCACCTCCATATTGTAGAATTTGACTTCCACGCCATAGAGCAGGGTGTCGTTGTTGGCTGTGCCGGGGGCGATCTTGTCGAGAGCATAGATCATCTCGATGATCCCGTCCAGAATTCGTTTGGGCAGAACAAGGCTCAGGTCGCCGGGCGTCGCCTGCAGGGTCGGCTGGACCGTGCTCTCTGCGATGCGGGCCGGGTTGCTCCTGCGTCCCCTCTCCAGGTCTCCGAATCTCTGCACGATGACTCCTCCGCCCAGCATATTGGACAGGCGGGCAATGCTCTCTCCGTAGCCGTTGCTGTCCTTGAAGGGCTCCGAGAAATGTTTGGAGACCAGGAGAGCGAAATTGGTATTTTCTGTCTTCCTGGCGGGGTCTTCAAAACTGTGTCCGTTTACCGTGACGATCCCGTTGGTGTTCTCATTGACAACGATTCCGTTAGGATTCATGCAGAACGTGCGGACGCTGTCCTCGAATTTTTCCGTTCGGTAGACGATTTTGCTCTCGTAGAGTTCATCCGTCAAATCTGAAAAGACCACTGCGGGCAGTTCTACACGAACCCCTATATCCACCCGATTGGACTTGGTGGGAATCTCCAGTTCGCGGCATACTTTCTCCATCCATTTGCTGCCGCTCCGGCCCACGGAGACAATGCAGTAATCCGCTTCCGCGCTGCCTTCTTCATAATACACGCGGTATCCCTTTTTTCCGTCATCCCGGTCTGTGATTTCGATGTGATCCACGGGGGTGCGGAAGTAAAAATCGATGTGGTCCTTCATCTCTTCATACAGATTTTCCAGAACCACATAGTTGATATCCGTCCCCAGGTGGCGAACCGACGCGTCAAGGAGCTGCAGCTTGTTCTCGATACAGGTCCTTTTGAGTCTGGTCCCTGCCGTGGTATAGAGCTTCGTTCCCTCTCCTCCATGCGAGAGGTTGATGGAATCCACATACTCCATCAGTTCAATCGCCTTTTCCCTGCCGATGTACTGGTAGAGTGTTCCTCCAAAATCGTTGGTGATATTGTATTTGCCGTCACTGAAGGCGCCGGCACCGCCGAAGCCGGACATGATCGAACAGCTCTTGCAGCCGACGCAGGTCTTTATTTTCACACCATCTATAGGACAGTGTCTTCCGGCCAGTTCGTTTCCGCCCTCGAAGACGCCAACCTTCAGATCAGGCCTTTTTTTCATCAGCTGGTAGGCAGAAAAAACACCTCCCGGTCCCGCTCCGATGATGATCACATCATATTTCATAATCTTCCCCTCCTGTCAGCGCTCAGAGTGCCCTGTCAGACAGACATTCCGTCCGCGATATATTCCGCGGCCAGTTCCACATACTTGTCAGCGTTTTCCTGGATGACTCCGATCTCCTCATCCCTGATCTGCCTGACAACTTTCGCGGGTCTGCCCATAATAAGACTGCGGTCGGGAACGACTGTTCCTCCGACTACGAGGGATCCCGCTCCTACTATACAGTGCTCACCGATCACTGCTCCGGTCATAATAACAGACCCCATACCGATCAGCGTGCAGTTTCCGATTGTGCACCCATGGACAATGGCACCGTGGCCTATCGTCACATCGTCACCTATTTCGACCGCATGGTTATCTCCCGAGTGGATTATCACGCTGTCCTGAACATTGGTGCGCTTTCCGATCCGGATCGCGCCTTCGTCTCCGCGCACCACCGCATTAAACCAGACACTGCTCTTCTCACCTATCGAGACTTTCCTGAGGATCCTGCTCCCCTCCGCCCGAAAAACGCTCTCGTGAATCCGAAATTTCTTCAATTCCTTCTGACCCATCTCTTCTCCTTCTTTGACACTGCGCTTTTTTGCTCCTCTTTACTGATGCGCTTAAATGCCAGGCTAAAATGCCGCTCTTTACTGCTGCTCTTAAATGCAGCGCTGCCACAGAACTTTTTGATAAAAAGCCAAAGCTCTCAGGCATTAAACACGTATCTGTCCAGTCTCTCCAGGGCCTCCTGCACGCGGGTCCGCGGCAGGGCAAGGTTGACGCGGAGGTTCCAGGGGCCATTAAACATTCTGCCGTCCTGGAGAGAGACGCCCACGCGCCAGCACATGCTCTCTAGTTCCTCTAATGTCTTGTGATGGTCACGACACCATTGGGAGCAGTCCGGGAAGAGCATGTAAGTTCCCTCGGGCTCCGCCAGTGACACACCTTCAAAATGAGTTCTGAAATAATCAACAGCCAGCCGCACATTTCCTGTCAGAACGCCGCACAGCTGATCCACCCATTCCATGCCCTCAGGGCTGTAGGCCCCGATCAGCGCATGCATGGACAGGACATTCATATCATTATAATGACAGAGTGATGACTGCCTGCGCACCCTGTCCCGCAGCCATTTGTCATAAATGATGTGGTAGCTCCCGATCAGTCCCGCCAGATTAAAGGTCTTTGAAGGCGCATAGAGGGCCACGGTTCTCCTGCGGGCATCCTCGCCCAGGCTCAGTGCCGGAATGTGTGTGTGTCCTTTCAGGATAATGTCGGACCAGATCTCATCGCTTATGACATAGACATCATATTTTTTAAATAAGGCATATGCCTCTTCCAGTTCTTCCCGCTCCCAGACACGGCCGCAGGGATTGTGAGGCGAACAGAAAACCGCCGTATGAATATTCCCTGCGCGTATTTTTTCCTCCATGTCCTCATAATCCATGCGCCATATTCCGTCCTGATCCTGTACCAGAGGACTGTGAATGATCTGATAGCCGTTATTTTGAATCGTATTGGTAAATCCGATATAGGTCGGCGAGTGCAGAAGCACCTTGTCCCCGCGGGAACAGAGGACATTGAGAGCGCTGACCAGACCGCCCAGCACCCCGTTTTCATAGCCAATATACCCGGGAATAAGCCCATCCAGGCCGTGGCGGGTCTCCTGCCAGCGAATGATGGAATCGAAATATTCTTTGCGGGGACTGTAATACCCGAAGGCAGGATGGGAGGCCCTCCCGATGATGGCATCGGTAATCGCCGGACACACAGGGAAATTCATATCAGCGACCCACATGGGGATCGCGTCAAAGCCCTCTTCGGGAGCTTCGGGTGCAAAGCCGCTTAGTTTTCCAAGCGCGTCTACTGCCAGCGCGTCGTGCCCGCGCCGGTCCAGAATGGATGTAAAATCATATTTCATAAGTGAATACAGCTGTCTCCTCTGGTCTTTTATGGTTGACTGTGACTTTTCACTGCAGATTGTGATGCAGAATATATTTCCGTCATCCTGGCAGCATGCCGGAGCACGTCAGCCCCAAACGGTTTCTCCTATGGAATCAGGGTAATCTGCCGAATGCGCACACAGCCGTATGGCGGAAAATCAGGGGCAGGCGTCAATATGAGGGCTTCATGCGCGGCCCCTCCTGATTCCATGCCCATCCTATTATATCATAAGAGTCCGCCCCAGGTCATGGACAGGCAGGCAGAGGAGCACTGAAGAATCATGTAACGTTAGATGGTACAGTTCAGGCCTGCCTGATTCCTGGGGCGACTTTTGTGCATTGCTGTAGAGGTGGGCCTTGAAAAACGCCGGTACTTGCTTTTTGCAAGCCCCGGCGAAGCAAAAAGCTTAGTATCCG
>OCTX014533797.1_pt1 | contig 10990 bp, 9 predicted proteins | sample 1539691 | NCBI WGS metagenome assembly OCTX01 (sample SAMN02144231, study PRJEB22623) | gut metagenome | biome: sheep rumen | host: Ovis aries | place: New Zealand | reverse complement strand
ATAAATCTCGCGCGAAAGATTTATGAGGTTACGGCTAACTTTCCTGCTAATGAGAAATACGGAATCGTTTCTCAAATGACCAGAGCAGCGGTTTCTATACCTTCTAACATAGCAGAAGGGGCTGGAAGAAACAGCAATAAAGATTTTGCTAACTTTTTAAGTATAGCTATTGGCTCGATTTTTGAATTGCATACACAAATTACTATTTGTGAGCAAATAGGATACATAAATGAAGAAACAACCAAACAATTGGAACAGCAGATATACACACTGCAACAACAAATAACTACCTACAAACAGCGGATGGAAGGGAGCGCCCCGCGGCAAGGGGAGACATCCCCGACGAGCGAAAGCAAGAAATAAAAATCTTACAATGAGCGTAGCGAATGATCTTACAGTGAACGAAGAGAACGTTCCAACAACGATAGTGGTCATACAGCGAAGCGGTCACAACTTAGTTGTATTATATGATTGAAGTAAAAGATATCGTAAAGAGTTTTGACGGGAATGTGGTGCTGAACCATGTGAGTACCGAGATGCGGGACGGGGAAGTGAACATGATCATCGGCCAGTCCGGTTCCGGCAAGACCGTGCTGATGAAAAGCATGATCGGTCTGCATGCCGTGGACAGCGGACAGATACTGTATGACGGCCGCGATCTGGCGGAGATGCGGAGCAAAGATATCCGGATGCTTCACCGCGAGGTAGGTATGCTGTTTCAAGGCTCCGCGCTATTCGACAGCATGAGCGTGATAGAGAATGTGCTGTTTCCGATGGAGATGTTCTCGCATAAGAGCCGCGAAGAGATGCGGGAACGTGCGGAGTTCTGTTTGCGCAGAGTGGAGATGCCGGAGCGGGTATGGAACCTGATGCCGAGCGAGATCAGCGGCGGTCAGCAGAAACGTGTGGCGATCGCCAGAGCGATTGTGTTAGAGCCGAAATACCTGTTCTGCGACGAACCGAACTCGGGTCTGGATCCGAAGACGAGTTTAGTGATCGATGCGCTGATACAGGATATTACCAAAGAATACAATATATGCACGATCGTCAACAGCCATGACATGAACTCGATCATGGAGATCGGCGATAATATCGTGTTCCTGAAAGGCGGAAAGAAAGAATGGCAGGGAAGCAGGCACGAGATCATGAACAGCAGTAACGAAGCACTGAATGACTTCGTGTTCGCAAGCGAACTATTCAAGCGGGTAAGAACCGCTTCGCTAAATGAATAATGAATAATGAATAATGAATATTAAAATGAGACGAATTATTTTGATGGCAGTAATTGCCATGTTGGGAATGGGCGTTTATGCCCAGCAGCCGGCAAAAGTACCGGCTTACCGCGGCATGATCGAGCGCGTGCAGCCGAACGGCTACACGCTGCGGACGTACCTTCGCGGAGACGAACACAAACACTGGATGATGACAGAAGACGGATGGTTGATCCGTGAGAACAAAAAAGGATGGCTGAAATACGCCAAGGTGAACCGCAAAGGCGAGATTGTAACCAGTTGCCGAAAAGCCAAAAACGTAGAGGACCGGAGCAAATGCCAGAAGAGATGGCTGGAGAAACACGGAGTGAAGAGAATTGAAAATTGAGAATTGAAAGGTGAAAGGAAATGATGAAGAAGATTTTTAGCATAGTGATGCTATGCGCTGTCGCAGGGAGTGCGATAGCAGTGCCGGCACGCCGCGACGGTATGATCCGGACAGGAGCAGACGGCATAGAGAGGATGGTTTATCTCCATGGAGACGAGACATTCCACTACATGACCGATGCGGAAGGCAAATGGCTTGACGAAGCGACACTGCTTCCTATGGCGGAAGAAGTGAAAAGCGCCAAGCTAAGCCTAAAAGATGAAAAACTGAGAGCGAGAGCCGCTCGTCAGAATGCCCGCCGCGCCAAAGCAGAAACAGGTACCGACCGATTGCTGTCCCCCCGCGGCGCGGTCATACTGGTCAGTTTTGCAGACGAAGAATTTGCCAGTACCAACAAAGACATGACAGAATGGGCGATGGGCGAGGACTACAAATACAACGGTGCTACCGGGTCTATTCATAAGTATTTCTACGATCAGAGTTGGGGTCAATATGATCTGCAGATCGACGTAGTGGGTCCTGTGAAGCTTAAGAAGAAGGCCAGTTATTACGGCTCCAATGACTACTGGGGAAATGACGCACACGCAGATGAGATGGTAGTAGAGGCGTGCAAGATAGCACACGACTCGCTTGGCGTCGATTTCGGCCAATATGACAGCAACGAAGACGGCGAGGTGGACTGGGTTGTGATTCTATATGCCGGCATGGGCGAAGCGGACGGCGGAGCGACGAACACTATCTGGCCGCACCAATATGACCTGAGTTATACCGGAGAAGAATTTATGCTGGACGAGAAATGGGTAAACCATTATTGCTGTCTCAATGAGATCGACGGAACTACCAGGAAACGCTGCGGGATAGGTACTTTCTGCCACGAGTTCAGCCACGTGATGGGTCTGCCGGATTTCTATTCGACCGCAGAGGGTTCCAGCCATCGCACGATGGGCAGCTGGGATATCATGGACTACGGTCCATATAACAACAAAGGTAATACCCCTCCCAACTATTCGGCGTACGAGCGCTGGTTTATGGGATGGATCAGTCCGCAATTGATCAACGAAGCCTGCTCCGTAGTGCTGCCTCCTCTTCAGGACAGCCGCAGCGCGTGCTACATGACCGCAAATGGTGCGGGGATCAGTAATATTCTGATTCCCCTTCCCCGCACATTCTACCTATTTGAGAACCGCCAGAAAGAAGGGTGGGACGCTTATCTGAAAGGCAGCGGAATGATGATCACCAAAGTGCAATGGAACAGGCAAAGATGGGAAGGCAATACCGTCAACAACTACAGTTCCGATTTGGGCGTCGATATTATCGAGGCGAAAACGAACACCTCGGCTTATTCTGACAAAGGCACAGACCTTTACCCCGCTGGCGCGACTGAGTTTACCAAAATTATTGCTTTTCAAGTGACGAATATCGCGATGGCGAACCGCATCGTTACTTTTGACGTCAACGGCGGCGGCGATGACGTAAATCTGGACGTAGAGAAAGTACAAGGGGACGAAGTACAATATACCAAGGTGATTAAAAACGGAGTGCTCTATTTGATGTACAAAGGGACGATGTACGATGTACAAGGGAGGAGAGTGAATTGAGAATTATGAAAATCATCTCTTATAACTTAAACGGTATCCGGTCAGCTATCGGCAAAGGTCTGCTGGATTGGTTACGGGAAGAGAATCCCGATGTATTCTGCATCCAAGAAAGCAAAGCGCAGCCGGAACAGATCGACGTCATGGCTTTTCAGGCGTTAGGTTATCACAGTTATATCCATTCGGCGGAGAAAAAAGGCTATTCGGGTGTGTGCATCTTCTCCAAACAAGAGCCGGACCGCGTAGTTGTAGGAATGGGAATCCCCAAATACGACTGCGAAGGACGGGTGCTGCGCGCCGATTTCGGAGATATTACCGTTGTGGACGCCTATATACCGAGCGGCACGACAGGCGATGTACGTCAGGATTTCAAGATGGAGTTTCTGGAAGATTTTCTGCCCTGGATAAACGAGCTGCGCAAGGAGAGACCGAATCTCGTCATTTGCGGCGACTACAATATCTGCCACAAACCGATAGACATCAATCATCCGGAGCGGCAGATCGGTGTATCGGGATTTTTGCCGGAAGAACGGGAATGGATGGACCGCTGGGAAGCGAGCGGGCTGGTGGATTCATTCCGCGTGTTCGACCAGAGTCCGGAGCGGTACAGCTGGTGGAGCTGGAGAGCCGGAGCACGAGCCCGCAACGTAGGATGGAGGATTGACTATCACTGGGTGACCGAGAGTCTCAGACCCAGGCTCAAAGATGCAAAGATATTAACCGATGCGGTACATAGCGATCATTGCCCGGTGATGGTCGAAATAGTCTAATTTAATAGTCTAATTTAAAAATCACAGGATAATATACGTAGTATATTATAGGTATAGGTGGGATACGTGATAATCCGCTAACGACCAGGTAACTAACATTATGGACAAGCTAAGGACAGAACATTTAGTAAAGAAATACGGCAAACGGACCGTAGTGGACGATGTGTCCATCGAGTTGGAACAAGGCGAGATTGTAGGTCTGCTGGGTCCGAACGGAGCAGGCAAGACGACCACATTCTATATGACGACAGGTCTGGTGGCAGCCAACAACGGCCGTATATTTCTTAATGACCAGGATATCACTTCTTTCCCGATGTACCGACGCGCGAAGATGGGTATCGGTTATTTGCCGCAGGAAGCGAGTGTATTCCGCAAGATGACGGTAGAAGATAACATCCGCTCGGTGCTCGAGCTGACCGATTTCAGCAAGGAATACCAGGCGGAGAAACTGGAGCAGCTGATCAAGGAATTTAATCTCGCGCATGTTCGCAAGAACTTAGGCGACCGCCTGAGCGGCGGCGAACGACGTAGGACAGAGATAGCGCGGTGTCTGGCTATTGAGCCGAAATTTGTGATGCTGGACGAGCCTTTCGCAGGCGTGGATCCGATTGCCGTACAGGAAATCCAGGATGTCGTATGGCGGCTGAAAGACAAGAATATCGGTATTCTGATTACGGACCACAATGTGGATGAGACGCTGATGATCACCGACCGTGCGTATCTGCTGTTTGAAGGCAAGATTCTCTTCCACGGCACACCGGAAGAGTTAGCAGCCAACCCTGTTGTGCGGCAGAATTATCTGGGCCGCGATTTTGAATTGAAACGCAAAACGAGAGTGGAGTGAGAGCCCTTTGGAGACATCCGTGGACGGTAGTGGTATGCAATGTGCTACTCATAATGGCGCTATACAGCAGTATGCGCCTTTTTTGCTACGCAGTCAACGGCGCGATGTTTCCTAACGTAAGCGGTGCGCATCTATGGGAGATGATGGCCGGCGGAATGCGGTTTGATTTAACCGCCGTGCTATATCTCAGTTCGCTCTATATCATCGGGGAATTGCTCCCTCTGCCTTTAGGATGGCGGGAGAACAAAGTCTATCAACAGGTGTTGAAATGGCTTTTCCTGGTGCCAAACGGATTAGGTATTCTCGTCAACATGATCGATATCGTCTATATCCGTTTTACGGACCGACGGACGACCTGCACTTTCTTCTCGGAGTTTGCGAACGATAACAACTTATGGCGGATTTTAGGCCAAGGGATTTTTGAATACTGGTATGTAACACTATTCGGTTTAGCCGTTCTGGCAGTCTTGTTTTGGGGTTTCAGAGAGACCCCTAACAGCACAAAACCAGTACTTGACCAGCACTTAACCCTTATAAAGTGCATATTTCAATGGGTTGTTTTTGTAGTGAGCATTTATTTCTCGGTGATCGGTATCCGCGGCGGATTCGGAAGATACACCCGGCCTATCACTATCAGCAATGCGATGCAGTATGTGAATACTCCGCGGGAGACAGCGTTAGTGCTGAATACTCCGTTTTCGCTCATGAAATCGCTGGAGAACACGCGGTATGTAGAACCGCAGTATTTCAGCGCGGACGAATTGCCGCAACACATGAATCCGGAGAACAAGGTACAAGGTACAAGGGACAAGGTACAAGGGACAAGGGATAATATCGTAGTGATTATTTTAGAGTCGTTCAGCAAGGAATATATCGGCCGGTACACGCCGTTTCTGGACAGTCTGTTAGCAGAGTCTCTGACGTACGAATACTCGTTCGCTTCGGGCAGAAAGAGCATCGACGCCATGCCGTCCATTTTATCATCTATTCCAAGTCTGATAGAACCGTATATCGTTACTCCCTATTCGACGAACAGCGTTTCTTCCATCGCAGATTGTTTGAAACGGAAGGGTTATCAGACGGCATTCTTCCACGGCGCTCCGAACGGCAGTATGGGTTTTCTGGCTTATGCCCGGAGTGCGGGATTTGAGCAATACTACGGCATGGATGAGTTCGGCGACAAGAGCGAGTATGACGGTACCTGGGCGATATGGGACGAGCCGTTTTTGCAGTATTATGCCAAGACGATGAGCACGATGCAAGAACCATTCATGACGGCTGTTTTTACGGCTTCAAGCCATCATCCGTTCAAAGTGCCGGCGCAATACAAGGATAGCTTTCCAAAGGGCTCATTGCCAATTCATAAAACAATCGGGTATGCAGATTATGCTTTGCGGCGGTTCTTTGAGACAGCCAGCCAGCAACCATGGTTTGAACGGACACTATTTGTGATCACAGCGGATCACACGAATGAGTTAGAGACGCCCGAATATACAAACGCGAAGGGGCTGTATGAAGTGCCGATAGCTTTTTATCACCCGCACAGCAGTTTTTTCAAGGGTCAGCGTGAAGGCGTAATCAGCCAGACGGATATTATGCCGTCGGTACTGATGTATGTGGATTATGACGAACCCTTTGTGGCATTCGGTGAAGACGCGGTGACGGATATCAAGCGGCATCCTTACGCAGTATGCTACAATGCGCCACTGTATCAGATTTTCTCGGACAGTTTGCTGGTTCAATTCGACGGAGAGCAGGTAGTGGCGGTATATGATTTTCGGGAAGACAAGGAGTTGAAAGAGAATATTAAGGGGACTATTGCACCGGAACGGACAGCTCCGATGGTGGATTATCTGAAGGCATATATCCAGCAATACATTCACCGGATGATAGAGGATGGGTTTAAAGTTTAAAGTTTAAAGTTTAAAGTTGAAAGTTGAAAGTTGAAAGTTTAGAGTTTAGAGGTTAGAGGTTGAAAGGTAAAAGATACATAGTATTTTTGTTCGTAGCGATGCTGTTTTCGGCATGCACGAAAGAGCCGGATACGGGCGTCGTACTACATGAGTGCGCCGCGATGCCTTCACCGCGTGCTTCTTCGACCTGCTTTGTAGTGGACGGTCAAGCATATGTTTTTGCCGGCAGAGACGCAGAAGGACATTCGCTGAATGACTTATGGCGGTACACTCCGGCGACGGATGAATGGACTAACTTAGGAGAAACGCCACTAAGCATTCGCGTGAATCCGACTTCCTGTGTGGTGAATGATAAAGTGTATATCGGTTTGGGGTTCTCCGGCACATACAGTCAGGACAGTTCGTACTTGCAGGACTGGTGGGAATACACGCCGGCAACGCAGGAATGGAGACAACTGGCGGACTACCCGAACAGTTATACCGACCGCGCCACTTCCTTTGTCGGCAGCGGAGAGTTGTATGTAGGTTTCGGTTTTTGCTGGAACTATCGGCGGGATTTCTTCCGCTACGATATCGCCTCCGACCGCTGGGATTCGATCGATGTGAATGTCTCTTTCCACGGCTACCCTACCCGTTCGTTCGGCGGCACAGGCTGCACATGCCAGGGTCGCCATTTCATGGGCACCGGATACTACGGGGAGAGTCTGAACTGGTGGGGGGAACTGGTTGAAGGGACGCATTGGGAGAAGCGCGCGGCAGTACCGGGCAGGACACGTACTATAGCCGCCACTGCGGCGACAAAAGACTATATCTACCTCTCCGCAGGCATGCACTACGGCGGCGTGAACACTACCGGCGAAGTATTAAGAGACATTCGCCGATACGACCCGCAGACCGACTCATGGTCTCTCGTCGCTCTTCTGCCGGAAGGGATGATGAACCATGTCTCTTTTGCCATCGGCAAGAGAGTGTTTATCGGTTTGGGCGAGACCGAGGAATGGCAACTATCGGACAAACTATACTATTTTGAGGAATAAGATAGCGGTCATATTACTGGTGCTCTGCGCGGGTGTACAAGCCCGCGAGTTGAGTTGGCGCTTCTGGCCGACGGGTATCCAAGACGGAGTGTCCGCAGGTGCAGACACGCTGCGATGGACGGCAGGCGTCAGCGCTGTTGCCTCGAGCGGTAAGTTTGCTCCTTTCTGGCTGCAGAGCAATACATACGGCGACGTCAGCAGCAGTCCTTTCTCCGGCAATCTGACCGCAGGGATCTATAAAGAAGCCGTTCATCCGGAGCGATGGTGGGATTATGATTTCGGAGTTCAATTAACGGGTCGTGTGCAAAGTCCTATCCCGGGCAGTGCTTTCGAGATCCAGAGACGATACGGGACGGGCTATTTTAATCAACTCTATGCCCATGTGCGGTTGTATATCGTAGATATCACAGCGGGAATCAAGCCTATGATCTATGAGACGCAAGATACGGCGTTGAGTATGGGTAGTATGGTTTTCTCCGGCAACAGTCAGCCCCTGCCACGGATCACTATCGGTTTTGACCGGTATATCCCCTTCCCCGGGTGTTACGGGTATTTTGAAGTCAAAGGAGGTCTGACGCATGCCTGGCAGGCGGATAATATCTACATGCGCGGAAGTTATATCCATCATAAGTTTATCGGTTTCCGCTTCGGCGGCCGTCTGCCGGTGAATCTCAGTTACGAGTTTCACCATGCGGCTCAATGGGGCGGTATTCATCCTGTCTATGGCGATGTAGGCAGCGGGTGGGACGCTTATATGAATGTATTCATGGCCAAAGCGGGCGGTACGACACGCATCGACCAACTGAATGCGCAGGGAAATCACGTAGGCAGCCAGCAGTTGATGCTCACGGCGAAAGGCAAAGGCTGGGAGGTGAGCGCATACTGGCAGAATTTCTTCGAAGATAATTTCGCATTCATCGGGTTGGGAAAGAATATCGCCGACGGCTTATGGGGCATCAGTATGAAACAGACCCGATGGCCGTTCATCGAAGGAGTGACCTACGAGTTTCTCAATACCACCGATCAGTCCGGTCCCTGGCACGACCGCGACGGGCTATGCTACGCCGGCAATGACCAATACTACAGGAACGGTATGTTCCAGAACGGATGGAACTATTTCTACCGCACGATGGGCACACCGTTCATCACCTCGCCTCTCTATAATGAGGACGGGGCCATTCAAACGAAAAACAGCCGTGTGCGAGTGCATCATTTCGGTGTGCGGGGCGACATCTACGGTTTTCAATACCGCGTCAAAGCCTCTTATGCCCGCAATTACGGGAATGACAACACCTCCCGCGCCATGCAGAGTGAGAACACCGCGCTGCTCGTGGAGGTTCGCAAATATGTAGAGAAAGCCTGGGGGCTGAATTTCGGGCTTCGCCTGGCAGCCGATATAGGCAGCCAATGGGGAAATAACTTCGGCGCACAGATAACCATCAGCAAAAGAGGAATACTAACTACATGGTAAACGACCAAACAGTACATATTATCATGCCCGTCAAAGACGCAATCGATAAAGCAGAACAGGCTATCCGTGCTATAGTAGCGAGCGGATATACGCTTTGCGTCTATGACGACAACTCGGAGCCGGAGAATGCGCTACGGCTGGATGCGCTGGGTGCAGAACCGGGCATCGAGGTAGTGCATCTGAGCGAACTGACCTCTCATCCTTCGCCCAACTACCGCACGGTGCTCATTGATGCGCAGCGGAAGGCGCTGGCGAAGAATGCATCTCTGGTGATCATCGAGAGCGACGTGGTCATACGGCCGAAGACAATCGATCGATTGATAGAAGGGCAAAAGACACCGGCAGAGAAACCTGTCGGCATGGTAGCGGCCGTGACGACAGACGAGCAAGGGAACGTGAATTTCCCATACGAATATGCGCGGCGGTGGAAAGCGGACGGAGAATGCAAGAAGAGACTTTCTTTCTGCTGCACCCTGTTGACCAAGGAACTATTGCGGGCGTACGATTTTGAGCAGTTGGATCCGGCAAAAAACTGGTACGACGTGTTTATCAGTCACCTGTCGGTCCAGATAGGATTTACGAATATCCTGCAGGTCTCCAACCCGGTGCTGCATACTCCCCACTCCAGCCGTCCCTGGAAACTACTCAAATATACGAATCCGATATTGTATTACTGGCGTAAACTCACGCTACGCCGCGATAAGATATGAAACCATTAGTATCCGTCATAGTGCCCCTGTACAACGCTGCGCCGTATATTGTCGAAGCGCTGGAGAGTATTGTCGCCTCTACCTATCGTCCGATAGAGGTCATCGTCATGGACGACGCCAGTACGGACGACGGTCTGCGTATTGCGCAGGATTTTGCCACAAGCCATCCGGAGGTACGTGTGCTGCATCAGAAGCATGCCGGCGTCAGCGAGGCACGCAATAATGCCATCCGAGAGGCGAAAGGCGAATGGATTCTGCCGGTGGATGCAGACGACAAGATAGGACCGACGTATATCGAGCATGCCGTAGAGGCGATAGACAAAGATGTACATATCATCGGCTGCCGGGCGGAGTTTTTCGGTGCCAAAAGCGGCGAATGGAAACTGCCGGAATACAGTCCCGAATTGCTGGCAAGGAAGAATATGATCCATATCTCGTCGCTCTTCCGCAGGATAGAATGGATGTCAGTAGGAGGGTTCTGTCGGGAGAATATCTACCGGGAGGACTGGGATTTCTGGCTGAGTCTGATGGAGGTAGGCGGCCGGTATATACGGCTGGACGAGGTAGGATTGTATTACCGCGTGCTGCCGGGTTCGCGCCGCCATACAGCCAAGAAGCACAAGCGCGCTATCGTGGATGCGATGAATGAGCGCCATATGCCGTATATGGAGCGATACCTCGGCGGACCGCTGCATTATATGCGGTCGTGGAGCAAATTTCTCAATTGGTTTCGGCGATACAAACAGGTAGGAGATTTTCGGTACTGGGACCTCGGATGGATTATCTCCCGCAAACGCAATATTATCCGTGAGAGCAGCGAATGGGTTATCAAACAATTCGCCGTTCCTTCCCTGTTGAAAGGGATCTGGTACGGTTGGTTCGCCAAAAGCAAAGCACAGCGGAGTTACGAATACGCCCTGCGGTTAGGGACAGATTTCACGCCCAGACCTGTGGCATACCGCGAGGCGAAGGTGTTCGGTATTCTGCGCGAGAGCTGGTATGTAAGCGAGCGGGCATTATGTCTCGGATGCTTCAACGACCTGATCAATGC
>OCTX011761314.1_pt1 | contig 10991 bp, 15 predicted proteins | sample 1539691 | NCBI WGS metagenome assembly OCTX01 (sample SAMN02144231, study PRJEB22623) | gut metagenome | biome: sheep rumen | host: Ovis aries | place: New Zealand | reverse complement strand
TTGCAGATATTCCTTTCTTTATGTATCGTATATGCACCATCTTTGGCTAAGACTATGACTTAGTTTACCACGGAAGTTTTAAACTGCGCCGTAAAAATTTTAGTACAGAAGCAGAAATAGAAAAAGAAGCAGAAGCAGAGCTAGTGTACAAGAAACTTAAAGATAATAATAGTATAATAGATAATATTAATATTAATAATAATAAAGATAATAATACTATAATAATTAAAAATATAAATAAGAATAATACTATTACTAAACTAAATAATAATAGTAATATACAAAAAGATAATAAACTAAATAATAATATAAATATTATAGACAGTTCAAGAACTGAGGAAAAAGGTACATTGGATTGTTGCTTTCTTGACCCATCAGACTTTGAGGAAGATTTCTCCTATCTTGAGGACCTCAATAAGAGGTTGGCTTACGCTAGATGGGATAACGAATGACAAACAACGTGACTGCCAGCTTGAAAAACCACTCTAGGAGGGTTTTTCTTTGCAGTCACTCAATATAATAATTAATCTAAACTTAAAATAATAATGGAAATAAAAACTGTTTTAGAGACTTACAGCCGTTACCTTGACACCTTCAAGGACGGTAATGCAGACATCATTAACAACTACGAAAAGATTATAAACTTCATTGACACCAACTGCAAAGGTGACAAACTCCTTGACCTCAATGGAGTTCTGACAAGACACTGCATCGGTAGGAACATCATGGAAATGAAGAAAAGAGGCATCAATGCCAAGGCAAGCCGTTCCGATGGATGGTCAACAGCAGTGGTGACAGAAGGCTATAGGCTGCTTGGCATAATTAGGCAAGCGGACAAAATGGATGACCCCAACACATTCAAGTTGAGCCTCTTCAACTTCTTTGAGCTAGCTAATCAGCAGCCGCCCCACTTACAGCTTTACCTGTACATGTGCTATTCGGACAGAATCCATGATAGATTGTTTGATGTGTCAATGGCAGAAATAGAAGATGCTGCGCTGAAAGCTTCCGAGGCAAAAGCCACGGAAGAAACGGAACCATCATCAACTGAGTGACGGAAAGAGGATGAGGGCTTATTGGGAGGTAGAGCATCAACAAACAGAATGTGACGGACGGCAATTTACATCCCAATGTGCACAGGACTGCACAGGAGGCTCACAGGACGCTTTAAACCTTCCTACCTTCATAGTTGACCACTGAGACCTTGAAATGCTCAGGAATCGTCAGAAAATGCCGTTCTCTGTTTGCTCTTCCAATCAAACCTACAGAAAATCAGGGGTTTACACGCCTATTGTGCAACCAAAGACATGCAATCCCTCCCCCTTACCCCCCTCCCACATGAAAGGCGATGGAAATTCAAGTTGCTGACCTAACAGATTGCCGCCAACGCACGGCCACCACGGTGGGGGCTGTGTCACCTATGGGGCGATGGGGGATTTTTGTCTTTGGGTAAACGGAAACGGTTTGCCAAAAAAAATTCCAGAAATATTTTTGTGTTTTTTCAAGTTTCACTTGTTTTTTTGCTTTTTGAACGTAACTTTTTGAAAGTTGCGGATATTTATTAATAGTTACTATTAATAACCAAAGGCTAATACGATGAGAAACACGAATGACAACCAATCACAAGATAATCTTTAATTCGTCCCAGGACATGAAGGAACTTGCAGCGAACACGGTTGACCTTGTAGTTACAAGCCCACCATATCCAATGCTTGACATGTGGGATGGCTTGTATGCCAAGCTGAATCCGAGCATAGGCGAGAGTCTAGCATCTGACCCAATGAGAGCTTTTGAATTGATGCACCAAGAGCTTGACAAGGTGTGGAATGAGTGTTATAGGGTGTTGAAGGACGGCGGTTTTATGTGCGTCAACATAGCGGATGCCCCACGCTCAATGGGTGGTGACTTCCAAATGTACGACAATCACGGTAGGATTGTGACGTTCTTGACCGCTTTGGGACTAAAGTGGCTTCCTTCGATTATATGGCATAAGCCAACCAATGCACCGAACAAGTTCATGGGTAGCGGCACTTTGCCATGTGGCGCATACGTGACATCGGAGCATGAGCATATCCTTATCTTCCGCAAGGGAACAAAGAGAATCTTCAATGAGAGTGAGAAACAGATAAGACGTGAATCGGCTTTCTTCTTTGAGGAACGCAATGCGTGGTTCAGCGACACGTGGAATATTGTGGGAGTTCCGCAGAAAATAGATGCGGAATCCACAAGGGATAGAAGTGCCGCATATCCCTTGGAACTGCCATACAGACTGATTCAGATGTACTCAATTAAAGGTGACGTTGTGCTAGACCCATTCGGAGGGCTGCAAACTACTTCCAAGGCTGCAATGCTGCTTGGTAGGCACTCGATAGGCTATGAGCTAGATAGGGGCATGGAAGGGCTTATAAGAGCCAATTTGGAGAACGTGCCGACCTTTAACCACTTAATCATAGGCAGACGGTTGAGACACTTTGACTTCGCCACGAGTAGGGCGTGCAAGTATTACAACGGCAATCTGAAGAGCTGTGTGGTCACGAAGTATGAGACTGACATCATGCTAGAGACCGTGAAAGGCATAAACCGCATTGAAGGTGACAATCTGGAATATCAAGTAGAGTATGAGCCATTAATAACCAATATAACCAAACATTAAAAATGAATGAACAGAAAATAAAAAGACTGTCGATGAATGAGCTAAGCCGAATCGTTGAAAACAGCGTTAAGAGGGTAATCAGCGAAACCGTTGACATGAAGAGAGAGATTGAGCTAGCACAGAAGGAACTCGTAAAAATGGGCACAGCCCTATCTAGCATTGGAATGAGACTTGAAGGTACTCCATATCGGAAACAATACCAACGCATTTACGATGAGATTGTGAAATTGAACGATACCTTGATTAGCCAAATAAGAGGGGGAAAGTGATATGAGTTACTTCTCTATAGATGTCAATAATAATGAAGAGCACGATATGATACAAATGACACATGACAAACCAACAAAACGGAGTCCTCACAATGTTCCTCACAGCCCAGAGGCAAAGAAGAAAATCAGTGAGACGCAGCAAGCAAGATATGAATTGATGAGAACATTGATAAAGAGAGGGCAACAGAAGTCGATAACAGAAGAGAGAGTCAAGGAAATAGTGGATGAGTCGATTGACCGTTTTTTACGCACCCATGCCACTCATATCAATAAAAGCGATAATAACAGACCAATGAACATCAACCTATGAGAAACCAAGTAAAAAAACTTAAATGCAAGATAAAGGAGCTAGAAGAAGAGAATCAGTTTTTGCAAATTGGTATAGATACCAGAGAGGATGCGCACAACTTCGTTAGCGAACAACTAGACAAGGCTATGATGGTCACGCAAGAGCTAACAATCCTACTCATATACATGGAAGCAATGGCGAATCTCCTGAAAGATGAAGACTCCTACAATTCAAGAATAATACGCAAGGCAATTGGCAAATTCAAAAAGGAACTATCCGATGGATTTGCCGAAAACCACCTAATAACGCAGCTTAACAATAACAATGACCATAACGACATATAACCATGAGCAAAAAGAAATACATAGAAGGTAGGAAGCAAGAACTTGAAAAGATAATTCGGAGGCAGCAAGAAGCGATTGAGGCAAAGGATTTAGAGATTGAGACAAAGAATATCATCATTGATTCACAGAGCAAAAAAAGTGACCAATACCTAATGACTGCCAAGTATCTAACCCATATCTTCCTATTGATGGAAACTTTGGATAAGATACTAGAGAATAACGGCACGATGGGAGTTGTGGTTAAACAAGCCATGTTGGACTTCATGAAGCGATTGTCAGAAGGTATGCTGCAATTCACATGCGATGGTGATAATGTCACCTTCAACCCCAATAACGTGACAATGGATGCTTGGAACGGATGAAGAAAAGGAAGATTAAATTGGAATATGCCAACTTCAATAGGATGGAAAAGATTAGGGTTTACATGGAACACCACAAAGAGGAGGTATTCACTCCAGAGTTCATGAAATTGTTGGCGGATAGATTCCTTAACTACTATACGGTCAGAGAGAGAATCAAGGAACTCTATCCAAGCATCGTTAAGGAATTTTCGGAAAATAACGTGATTAACATTATACCAAATGAAACAGAACTTAAAACGTAAAGGTAAGAACAGCCTTGGAATCAACTACCGAAAGGGGTTCGCTATGAAAGATGCACCACTTTACAGCCAAGAAGATTTCCTGTATTACTTCGAGAATAGGCTTAACCAAATTGTGAGGAATGAAGTCATGGCAAACTTTAGGGAGTGCTTCTATGGATTACCGTTTTAGACACGTAAGGTAATCGAAGGGGATTATTTGTCTTTTAGGGTTTGCTAATGGGTTAAATGGTTGAAAATCAAATTTTTAGCAAACATTACTTTGCTCACATATTCCATCGTGGGAGCTAGACAAAACAGATTCATCTTCATTGATGAAAAAAATAGAAACAGCATGAGAAGGATAAAGTTATCAGAAGAGCAATTCCTTGATTTTAAGAATAAGGTTAAAGAAAGTGAGGTTAGACAGAAGATAAGCAAAATGCGAAATGACACCTCTGACATGAAGCAAGGTGAACTTAAACAGTTGGCTCACCGCTTCATTGACCTTGCGTTTTGGCTTGGAATCAAGTATTACAAAATGAAAACCGACATTGATGGTAGGGCAAGGATAATGAAGAAACTAGATGGTATGAACAAACAGATTGACGGTATTCCATTTTAAAAAAAGTGATGCTAATTATCGAGGATGCAACCTTCTAAATGATGGTTGTACCCTTTAGGTATAAAAGATAAAAAACGGTGGAAATCTCTCGACTTTCACCGTTCATTGTCATAACACAGGAAGAGCGTTCAACCTTCATCCTTCCGTTGAATCCGACAAAATCACCGAAACAAGGAAAAGACAAAAACGTTCTAAATATGAGCAAATACAAAGACGTATTAATCTCAAATCCGTCCATTTTGTCAATAATAACTCAAAATGTCATCTTTGTTAACGAAATTATTATAAAAAAGAAAACTATTTATATTTTTTTTCTAAATTTGTGGTTTAAAAAGAGTTTAAATATAATTGGAATTAAAACGTTGAACCTAATTTAAAAACCTTTTTTATGAAAAAATGTCCTAATTGTGGGTGTGAAACGGAAAACACTTCTTCCTTCTGCCCAATGTGCGGAACATCTGTTACTGATGATAACCAAGAGAACACTTCTATTGAAGAATCTAAAGAAGAATACGAAGATGAAGATGAACCATGGTATAAAAATGACATTTTCCATTTAGCCATTGCCCCTGTAGTTCGTAAATTCGACAATGGTTCTTTCTTTCTCATAACAGCAACTGTTATAATAGACATTCTAGCATCTACCTTCTTGTTAGCTCAACCTTTGAATGCATATTACACTTTTAAATATAAGGCTTTGGAGGGTGTAAGTGCATCTGAAAAGTCATTAGAGTTGATAGTTGCCATAGTATTCTTGATTTTTGCAATCTTCACATTTGGGTATTGGATGAAACGAATTAGAAACTTAAAACAATTATTCAATCCCAAAGATGAATTCGTGGTCATACCTTTAGGCTCTTATCTGTTACAATGGATAGGTGAATGGTTTTCCCTTCTGTTATTAATTGGTGGTATCATGGGTATAGTATTGTCTTTCATTACAGTTAACACTTCATCCTTTTTGCTAAATCTGCTTGCTAGGTTCGGAATGAATGGAGGTGTTATCGCTATAGTAGCAAGTCCAGTAATTGTATTCATTTTCAGAATTATTGCTGAAAAGGTTAGGGCACTAACAGCTATAGCTAATAATACTAGCAGAATTCATCATAATGACGTTCAATCATTTATGGATGATGAAGACCATGATGACACCATCTATAACGTCTATTATATTATTTGTATTCTTGGAACGATTGGTTTTATGTTAGCAGCAATGTTTATCAAATAATATTTCCCATGGAAAAGAAATTCTGTTCAAACTGTGGCTCTGAACTACAAGAGAATGCAAGGTTCTGTCCGAAATGTGGCACGCCAGTTTCGGAGAATGTTGAACTACAAGAAACCATTGAGGAAGCACCTAGAACTAACCGCAAATCGTTGTATGCCTTGTTAGCAGTGCTTGGTGCTATTATTTTAGTAGTTTGTGGAGCGGTCTATTTTTCCGACAGCCAAGAAAGGAGAGAAGCGAGACTTGCTCATGAGAAGTTTGTGGCTGATTCATTGGAAAAGGCAAAACAAGACTCTTTAAAATTGGCAGCTGAACAAGAAGCCGAGCGTATAGAGAATGAAAAGATTGCTAAGTTCCGTGAGAGATTTACTTTCATTAATATCCTTGGATTACTGAAATATCCAGACAATTCTTCTTATGCTCAAAAATGTGGTCTTTCACTTTTATATGAAGATTCCCTGCGAGAAGATGGATTTGAAGAAGGACAATATTTCACATATTATGATATAGTATTTGGTTACGAAGTTGAAAAAGGAAACAAAAAAGATGAAGATATGGGATATGATATTAAAGCATCTTCCAATCATAGTTGTTATTTTGAATTTATTTCAGCAACCGATGTAGTAATGAATTTCTATTTTAAGAGCGAATCAGATGCAGACTATTTGTTTGAAATTGCAAAAGATTATGGATTGATAAAATACCGCTCATCCTATTATATCCCCAAGAAAAAGTCAATTAAAGGAATCAAATCTGTTGATGAGTATGACCTTGATGAAGAAGCGTTATTTGGTTTGTTTAGTCCTAATTTTAGCAATGATTGGTATGTGGTATCTTTTTATCCGATTTTAATATGAAATGCCCAAATGGTCACCAAGTAAACAGAAACGCAAAATTCTGCCCTACATGTGGTGCAATAATAAAAGATAATGGTAAGACTGTCTGCAAGAAGTGTGGTAATGAACAAAAAGAAGGAGAAAAGTTCTGTTCTCAATGTGGAACTCCTTATGAGAGTAGTTCTATTCCCACCACAAAGAAGTCTAGCAAATATAAAGTCACCATTATTGCGTCCTTGGTGGCAGTGGCTACTCTTATTGTTGCCATAGGACATTTCTTGTGGTTTTCCAATAACAATAAATATTCTTTAGAAGGATTAGCCAGAATAACATATCAATATGATATAATAGATAATTTCCATGATGGTCTAGCCTTAGTGAAAAAAGGAGATAAAATAGGTTTTATAGATAGAATGGGAAATGAAGTAATACCTTGCATTTATGATGAGAATCTGGAATTTAATCTCTATAGCAGGTATAGTTTTTCTGAAGGTATCGCTATTGTTTCCAAAGGTGAAGAACTATTTGCTATTGACAAAAAAGGTATAGAACTATTTGTTTTGCCGTATGATATAGCAAGAAGTTTTTCTGAGGGTATGTGTCCTGTCTGCAAAAATGAGAAGTGGGGTTTTATTGATACAAGTGGAAAGGAAGTAATTAATTGTGATTACGATTCTGCTACGGAGTTTATAAATGATTTTACATTAGTGTCGAAAGATGGTCTTTTTGGATATTTGGATAAAAGAGGAAAAGTGGTAATTCCACTTATATATGAAAGTGCGAATGTTTTTCATGATGAACGTGCAGCAGTTGGTAAAAACGGAAAATATGGTTATATTGATGCAAAAGGTAATGTCGTGATTCCATTAGAATATCAGAGTGTAGGCACTTTTAATGGTGGAATTGCAACTGTTATAAAGGACGAAAAATATGCTCACATAAATGTAGATGGAAAAATTGTTTCTGCTTTTTTTGACGATAAGATAACTACCTTCTATGATGGCGTGGCGTGGATTAAGTGGGCAGGAAAATATGCTGCCATAAACAATGATTATGATGAGTTATTCACTGGCTGTTATCAAGATGTTTATAATTTCGTTGACGGTGTGGCTTTTGTGGAAATAATTGGTAGTAAGGATGTTACTGCATATAGATTGATTGATAAGCAAGGAAAAAGTGTAAACTCTGTAATATTCGATAATGTTTTAGATTTCTCTGAAGGTCTTGCAGCCGTATGTAAAGATGGAATTTGGGGATATATCGATACTAAGGGAAAATCAACTTTTGATGTGATGCCAAAAGAAGCTGCACAAATTAAGGAGAAAATACGTAAAGAGCAAGAGAAGAAAGAGGAAGAAAGAAGAAAATTAGAAGAGATACGAAAAAATGAAGCTGCAATAGAAAAGTTCAATTCATTCGCTAAAAAGGAAAATATTGTTTGGGTATTTGGAAAAGAATATACCGAGAAGTCAGATAGATATAGAATTAAAATATCTGAAGTTTTATACTTTCACCCAAACAATGAACATTCTGGTAGAGTTTCATATGTTCAATATTTAGCGAAATTTAATTATGATGGAGGCTATACGTGGCTTAATAGAGATGACGAATTTCGTGGTGGTTATTATCCAGATTATAGTGGAACAGCATCATACACCATAAATAATGGTGTCATTTGTGTAAATATGATTACTAAAAATGCATATACACAACAATCAGAGCCTCTTATCTTGGAAATAACCGAGTCAGCAAGCTTAATTAGACAAAGTAATGGTGCCTATTTCCGTAGGCAACTTCACAACTTTAGAGACCCTTTATATTAATTATAAAAAACCTTTATATTAATTATGAAAAAATGTCCCTTTTGTGGCGCAGAACTTAATGACGATAGTCTTTTCTGTACCCAGTGTGGCAAACAATTGCCCAATGATTATCAATGCCCCCATTGTGGAGCAAAAGTTTATGATGGTGATATATTCTGTCAAAACTGTGGGGAAAAGCTTTCAAAAGACAGTGTCATACCACAAACAGATGAACATTTTGATAATGACTCCAATGAAACATCAGAAGTGTATTATGAGGAAGAAGTATCAAAGAATGGATTCAAGAAGTATCTACCATATATCATTGGAGGTGTTATTGTATTGGGAATAATAGGGTATTTCTCTTCCAATGATTCATTTAACAATAATGGGTATAATACAAACACTATTGCTACTGTCTCTGATTCTATAGATTCAAACATCTCAGACATTCAAATTACAAAAGAGCAGATTACTAAAAGATTGGAAGAGATATTTGATGTAGTAGTTAAAAATGTTGCCCAAGATTACGATGAAAGATTTTTCTCGTCTGATTTCAAGCAGATTTATAAAGAGGTAGAGGACATTGACAAACGTTTCAATCAAGGCGAAGTAGGTTTTTGGGATACTGGTTTTTGGGATGAGTCACGAGACTATGATAGCATGAGCATAGTTGTAAACGATGTTTATGACATCAAAGACAATGAGGCAAAAGCTAAAGTGACTTTCAAGTTCACTTATCCTGTTGTAATTAGCTCTACCCCTGAAAGCGATGATGAAGTAATAAAAATCATTTTTGAAAATGGCAAATGGGTTTTGGACGATTTTCGTGGGTATAAGAAAAAGATGAAAGAGTACATTGAAGAAAGCAAGAATGCTTCAATAGAACCAACATCTTCTACTAACGAGTATCAGGAATCAACAGTAAACACTTCATCTTCAAAGACATTTGCGAATGAGCAATATGTCACCATGTACCTTGCAAACCAAACATTCCGCTCTAGTAATGGGTTTACGATTAGATTTGATGGCGATTTGAGAATGTATGCAGAAGGTGACTTTGCTGGCGTGGTATCTGTACTGCGTTACAACTCAACAGCAGCATTGCTCAGATACGGTGGCGGTCAATACACAGAAGGAAAAATATCTGTGCAGATTGTTGGTGATAAGCTACAATTGACAGACCCTATTGATGGCACGGTATTTTATCAAAGATAAACAAGTGTCGAAGTTTACCATTTTTTTCGGAGTTAGAATGTGATAAATCTTTCTTATGTCAGTGGTGCAAGTCTATAGCTGATTAGCATCATTTTATTTCACAAAGTGCAGAAGTGAAATTTTAAAAATCGTCTGAAATCTCAGTGTATAAAGGGGTTTCAGACGTTTTTCGTTGTTTCGAGATTTTAAGGCAAGTTCACTTTGCTCTGTAGGGATAACAAACTGAAAGTTTTAGAGGTCAAAATCCACATACATGAAATTCTGTGGTGCGTGGAATTCTTTAATCACTTTCTTGGGGTCTATGGGAATGTCTAGCATGACAACTTCATCAATTTTGATGGCATGAGCCATATCGCAGTTCTTGAAGTATTCATCAAAATATTCTTTGTTAACTCCACCATCCTTATATGTCATTTCCCACATATCGTTAGCATTACATTTAATCACATGGTCAATGGTGAAATAACCGACAATCTTACTTATCGGCTTTGAAGCATAGACATAAACCTTATCAATGTCAGTGCGTGTGAATACCTTCTTTCGGTATTCATAACGCTTCACACCACCAAATATGAGTTTACAGAATTGGGGCTTGATGGATAAGATTACATTCATGCTCTCTTCTATGTTTTTTATTATAATAGGATAGTGCAAAGGTACGAAGAATCCCAGAAAACGCCAAACTATCTAGATAGGCTATTGCCATGCTATCCCTACGCAGTGTCATGGTAGGGGGGCCTCCTATGGCACCTGATGCCTCTTGGGATAAAGGGTGGCCACTTTTATAGACACACCGTTCAATCTTCAAAATTCTGGAAAATAAATTTTGCCATATATATTAAACTTTGATATATGCCGTTGGTGACAACGTTAAATTCTAGTTAAACAATGTGGCATAATAATGAGATTCCAGATAAAAAGGGTAATTTTGCAAGTGGAAGATAAAAGTGCATCAAAAAATGCTACCAAACATCTTGCTTCTTTGACATGCAAATGATACTCAAAGCTATAGAGAATAGGCAAAAAACATCTATTTCCACATAGAGAGTTAATGAAGCCTCTCTCTCCGCCAAGAGTTCAATGAGTAACATCGTTGAACTTTTTTTGTGCGTAGAGAAGAGGCATTCCAACCCCTATATTCGCTTAT
>OCTX012170593.1_pt1 | contig 10997 bp, 11 predicted proteins | sample 1539691 | NCBI WGS metagenome assembly OCTX01 (sample SAMN02144231, study PRJEB22623) | gut metagenome | biome: sheep rumen | host: Ovis aries | place: New Zealand | reverse complement strand
ATGGTTTTAACCGGCGGACAATACGCCTATCGCAGAGACGATGGCGTATATATCATTCCCATCGGTTGTCTAAAGCCATAAATAGAATAAATTTTGAGCATCAACTTAATAAAAGCGGTAATCCAAAGCGGTTCACCGCTTTTTTGTTTTATAATGGGGTCCCCAGAGTAAACCAAGCCAAAGGCTGTTTGCTATGGGGAGAGCGGAGGCACATGTTGCCTTTCCATTTAGCGGAGCGGTATGGAACATTGCACACATGTTGGCGAACGCGAGGACTACCGCTTTTTCGTCTATCCTCACCACCGAGCAATGATTAAGATATAAGACATTTTGGAACATTGTTGATAATTTTTGACTAAAATAAAGTATCATGAAAAGAACGATTGCAATCTTTGTAGTAAGTGTACTATTTAGCGGCTTTATTGCCGCAGACATGTCCATCGGCAGATGTCAGTTCTATGGAGAGATGCCGCCTCATAGTATGAGCATCGGCTCAACGGTCGTGTATTACCATGAGATGAGTTCTTCCTCCACCATGCGCGGTCAGACAGAGTATAAGCAATGCACCGGCGATGTATGGGTAATCTACCGCTCCGCCTCAGATGCCCAACGCCTGCAGTTCCAAACCACAAATGGATCTGTACAAACATGTTATGATTATTAAATGAATATAATGGAGTATGCCGATAGCCAAATAACAAAGTGGAGGCAAAACAAAATCTAATTAATATGAAAAAGTACACATGTCCCGATTGTGGGAAAATTTTCGAAGAAGGATCTGTTCCATCAGAATGCCCAAATTGTGGTTGTCCGTCTAATCAATTTTCCGTAAGTGAATTGGCATCGCAAGCAACCAACATTTCTCCATCGTTGGAATCTAGTAATGATTTTGGTGCTGAACATACTGTAAATGGTCTGGCGGTTCTTAGTTTGGCTATAGGGATTATAGCTGGAATTGGCGCTCTTATTGGTTGTATTTATTTCTTCTCTAGCGGCGGTTTTGAAGGAGAGCTATTAGGACCTTTATGTCTTATCTTTGGCCTATTATTTATTATTTTAGGCATCTTATCATGGGCTTTTCTTAAATTGTTGGTGAATATCTCATATCGCTTGACTCGCTTGGATAATAAGTATAATCCAAAATGATTTTATGGAGAAAGATAATCAATTATCTAACAAACATAGAAAGTCTCAACGTAGAGTAATTGCTTTACTAGTAATTATTCCAGTTCTAATAATCTTTCTATTGGCTCTGTTTCTTTTCAATTTAATTTTATGGCATGAAGCCAATTAATAACTTTACCTATTATGGCACTAATTACTTGTCCCCAATGCAGGAAACAATTTTCTGACCGCGCAGAGAAATGTCCTAAATGCGGAGCGTCTAAAGAAGAAATCCAGCGCCTCATCAAAGAGCAAGAGGAACGCGATGCAGCAGAGCGCGAACGTATCCGTAAGGAACGTGAAGCAAAAGAAGCCGAGGAGGCGCGCCTTCTTGAGGAAAAACGCGCGGAGTGGTGGAGAAAAAACAAAAAATGGATAATCACATGTATTTCTTTGTTGGTAGTTTGTTTTGCGTCCTACATCATTTATGTGAATAGAGGTATTGTCGTTGTTGCTTCAAACAAAAATGACATTAGCATATTCAGATTCCGCAAAACTATGCATGTTATTATTCCGGAAGGAACTAAAGAAATAGAACTAGATGCTTTCAAAGATTGCACAGGTTTGACCTCTGTGACGATTCCAAATAGCGTCACCAGTATTGGAAATTGGGCTTTCTCTGATTGCAGCGGTTTAACCTCTGTGACGATTCCAAATAGCGTCATCAGCATTGGATGGCATGCTTTCGATGGTTGCAGCGGTTTAACCTCTGTGACTATAAACTCTAATAAAATAATTAGTAAAGACTATTCCTATGATTCAAATATCAGCGATATATTTGGTTCACAAGTAAAAAAATATATTATTGGCGATAGCGTCACCAGCATTGGAAAGGAAGCTTTCTATAAATGCAGCGGTTTGACCTCTGTGACGATTGGCAATAGCGTCACAAGCATTGGAGTTTATGCTTTCAGAAATTGTACTGATTTGACCTCTATAACGATTGGCAATAGCGTCACAAGCATTGGTAGTGGGGCATTCGATGGTTGCAGCGGTTTGACCTCCTTGACGATTCCCAATAGCGTCACCAGCATTGGAGATGATGCTTTCGAATATTGCAGCGGTTTGACCTCCCTGACGATTCCCAATAGTGTCACAACCATTGGGTATTGTGCTTTCTATCAATGCAAATTTCTTTCGATCCGTTTGCCCGAAAGATTTAGAGGAAAAAGAGATTTGTCCGATTGCAAAAGTGTAACGTATTATTAATAAAAGGTGAACGCCTCCTGCCAAATAATAAAGTGGAGGCAAATAAATTCTAATTATTATGAAAGTTTACACTTGTCCCGATTGTGGGAAAAAATTCCAAGAAGGATTTGTTCCATCTGAATGTCCGGGTTGTGGTTGTCCATCTAATCAATTTACTGTAAACGAATTAGAGTCGCAAGCAACCGGCGATCGCTCTAATGAAAGCGAAAAAATAAGACATTTTTTTGTACTGCTTGTTATGATTTCTATACTTTGCGGCGTAGGTTATACGATTTATTCAACCAATAGAAAAAATGCAGAAAAAGCGGAGATAGAAAGATACGAGTTACGTGAAAAAGAAAGAATTCAACGCGAAAGACAAGAACAAAAAGAACGGCAAGCTCAAGAAAATAGAAATAAAGAGAAAGTGAATCGTTTATGTAAGAACGCATGGAAATATTCTCATGGTGATCCTTATGGGCAGTGTGTAGTTGAACGAATAACTTTTAATTCTAAAGGAGAAGGATTTGGACAAATGACATACTTTGCTGGAGGTAATAGAATAGATGAGAGTACTTATCGTTTTACATACGAAATTAGTGGAGATTACATTTATGTTTATGGAGATAAAACATTCTATTATAATGGAAATATTCTTGAGAAATGTAATTCTGGCGAGAGATTCAAGGAAGTTTCTCGATTTGAGTTCTAATTGATATATTATTCGAGTCCACTAATCAGAATCAACTATAATAAGTTCTCAAATCCCATATATGATAAACAATGGTAAATAACATTATTACCTTATTAAACTTTTAAAATTATGAAAAAAAGATTAATGTTTTTGATCTCCGCATTAGTTATTTGTTCATATGTAATCGGACAAACTTATACTGAAGTAGAAAAATACTACAATAAAATTGCAGCCACACATAAAGTAGAAAAAAAACTAGATGGCTATAATTTTTATAGTATTACGAATAAAGAAGCAGTAGAGATTTTAGGTGGTTGTTATCATTGGGGAAGTAGCGGAAATGGCAGTCTTGCTTTAGTTGTTGGCGAAAACGAAACTTATGCGGTTCTTGATTTTGCCCAAGATTTGTTTCCCAATCCTCCTTACTCCAATGTTACGGGGTCTGTCACAGAGAAAGCAGTCTTTTTACATGATGGAGTGTGGTCGGTAGGGAAAGCTGGTGGTCAGATTATCTTTCGCTGCTTTAAATGTTCCGTAAAGATATATTTGATAGACTATAAAAATACCCAATGGGTTGGAAATCATTGGACATCCCCTGATAAACCCACACAGTTTTGGTTCGCAGTTACCCCCCGTAATTTATTTGGATTTAGGATGGGGCAAATGGAGTGGGAACCGATGACCAAAGAAAATGTTCGATTAGGAGAAAAGCAGTCATCCAAGGACGTTTTAACTCAGCTCGAAGCCGAAAAACAAGCAGAGTTAGAAAAGCAACAGACTGCACGCGGAGCTATCGGAGATAATATTACATGGGAATTGGTTGGTGGAGAACTTACTGTAACCGGAGAAGGGAAGATGAATTTTAGAGATTATAAAGATGTACCTTGGCTTCAATACAGAGAGAACATTAAATCAGTAAGAATATCGAATGGCATTACTAATATTGGTAATGATGCTTTTTTTAGATGCTCAGAGCTTATATCAGTAGCCATCCCAAATAGCGTCACAAGCATTGGGGGACATGCTTTCCAAGAATGCTATAGTTTAACGTCTATTACTATTCCTAATAGCGTCTCAAGTATTGAAGGATGGGCTTTTTATAGCTGTGGAAGATTGTCTTCACTTATTATTCCCAATAGCGTCACACATATTGGGAAATCGGCTTTTTCGGGCGTGCTTAATATTGTATATAACGGAACAGCTTCTGGGTCTCCATGGGATGCCAAACATATTAATAGTTGTGTAGAAGGTTGGTTGGTCTTTGAAGATAAGTCTAAAAAGACTGTGATAGATTGTGCTTTTAATGCAAAGACGGTAACTATTCCTAATAGCGTTACAAACATCAAAGATTACTCATTTTATGGGGCAAATATCACATCGGTTACAATTCCAAATAGCGTTACACGAATTGGACAGAGTGCTTTCATGTTCTGTAATGAATTGATATCACTTAATATTCCAAACAGCGTTACAAGCATTGGAAAGAGTGCTTTCTATGATTGTCATAACATAACGAATCTTACCATAGGAAATAGCGTCACAAGTATAGGCGAGCGTACTTTCTATGGTTGCTCCGCTCTTACAACGATTAAAATTCCAAGTAGTGTCGAATACATTGGATTTGGCGCTTTTGAGGGGTGCTCTGGTTTGACGAGCATTGAGATTCCAACTGGCATCGCAAAAATTGATAATTTTGCTTTCGCTGATTGCTCTGGTTTGACGAGCATGGTAGTTAAAAGCGGAAACACCATCTATGACAGTCGTAAAAATTGCAACGCTATAATAGAAACAGCGACCAATACGCTTATTGCAGGTTGTAAAAATACGACTATTCCCAATAGCGTCACGAGTATTGCAGACGATGCTTTCCACGGTTGCACTGGTTTGGCGAGCATTGAGATTCCAAACAGCGTCACAAGCATCGGGGAAAGGGCTTTCAGGGAGTGCTCCGGTTTAACGAGGCTGGAGATTCCCAATAGCGTTACACACATTGGAGAACGTGCTTTTGCTGGCTGTAATGAAGAACTATCCTTCATATTGCCATGTTGGCTTAGTGAGAGTGTGGGAAAAGATGACTTTAAAAATGTCACCTTTTATCATTCCGATGACGACGAATTATGGAATATGGCTAAAAAAAAGAACACAGAGGATAGTTATAAAATGTATTTACGTTGTTCAGAAACAATAGAACATTATGAGGAAGCGAATAAAGCGCTTGAAAGAATATACTCCAGCCCTGAATGGATTGAGGCGAATATGTGGAAAAATGTAATTAATAGTAATAGTTCTGAAAAATATATAGCATACTTAACTCAATATCCCCAAGGGAAGTTTACTGATAAAGCAAAAGAAAAGCTTTGGAATAATAACGAAGATAAATGTTGGGCAAACTTTATCCTTAAAAAGGATGATATCGAGCCAATTGATATTTATCTAAAGGTATATCCGGAAGGAAAATATAAAACCCAAGCAGAAGAAAGGAAAGAAAACCTAATATGGGGAAAGGCAGTAAAGGATAATACTGTCAGAGCATATGATAATTACCTAGAAAAATATCCAACAGGAAAGTATGCTACTAATGCTATAAATAAAAGGAATATTGCCCAAGACAATCTCCAGTGGAACTTGACTAAAGAAAGCGCTAGTCTCTCTTCTTACAAATATTATACACAAAATGCACAAGCATATTGTACCCATGTCAAAGAAGCAGAATCCATTATCTCAGAAATGGAGCAGGAAGGTGTTACATTTTATTACTACCTTGATGGAATGAAGCCGCAGGGTCATAAGGTGTTTTATGAAACCTTTCTGCAATATCCTTGTGGAAATAAAGCTATGTCTTGGAAGTGTAGCCTTAGCAAACTAAAAGGAATAGCCAAAAAGGAACAAATGCGGAGAACAGATGACTATAGTAGTAGGGATTACTTTCGTTGCACTAGTGACTATCGTTATCTAAATGTAAAATATTATAAAGATTTTAAAGAATTATGTGTATATTGGAAAGGGAACCCTTCGGATTTTTTTGGAGAAAGTCTCAGCCTTATAGCGTCTCACCTCGAAAAAATCGGTGTAAAATGGGGGAAAAAGCCATACGGAAACGATATATGGATAGGAACATATCAATATGAAGGCCAAACTATATATATTAGATTAGATGACAATGAAGTCGCTATATATGTCAAGAAATAATTTAGTGCTAATATATTCACACCTTTGAAAAAATGAGGGATAGTCAATATACATGTGAATCATATTACAAACATACAAATGGAGTAACCCGAAATGCCATAAGTGAGTAGGGAAAACTTTTAAGATTATAATATTATGACTAGAGAAGAAATAGTTACAATCGTTAACAATAATCCACAATTTGAAGAATTTATAATAAATCATAATGCCGCTTTGTCTTTTTGTGTTGCAGAAATACCAATTTACATATTTAAGGAGAATACTGGTTGTAGTTATTACTATCGCATTCCGTATAAAGAAGGCGCAAATTATGCAGATTTAGTTGACTTTATGAAATATGCGATTCCATATTTGTCAAAGAAATTAGAAGAAAGACGAAACGAGAATGTGCTTGCCCCTGGAAATGTTATAAAAGCAACTCCGAGGTATAACAACTAATTTATTGAGCGCAGGGTAATAAAAACCCTGCGCTTGAGCTGTAGAGTAATCATTAGAGAATATGTAATGTATTGCTGAATATTTGCAGATTTTAGCATAAGCCACACACTACAATACCAATCCTTTTGTGCTGCATTACAACAAATGTTTCAACCATTCAACAAGTATAATAACGATACTATGAATAACAATATCGTATAAAATCATTTTTAATATATTACTAATTTTAATTTTCATACTATTTGAAATTTAAAATAATTATTATAATTCGCGAACATAACTTTCGCGATGAACACTAATCGTTATGTGTTCACTATAAATATATAAAAAAGTAGTGAAAAGTCAACATAATATCTCTGCAAATTCATTTTATTGATCAAAAAAATATATATCATTAGAAAGTCCCTTACAATTTTTGTCAATAATATTGTTATAATTTGATTAGAAATAGGTAAAAATGATTAATCAATGAAAAAGTTATTTCCAATATTGCTTCTTATAACTGCTTGTTTGCAGTCGTGTGTTATATATGTTAATGAACCGCAGAAACCATCCAACCCGACTAACCCATCCGGCGGACAGCCATGGTGGTATGACACAGATAGTGATGACGTCGATTCGGACTACCCTCCTGACACGATTATTACTATCGTTGGCGACACAACAAAACATGAGGACAGCGAGCCGCCGACTCCTACGGAGGATGATACGACTCAGAACTTCGTGCCTACTTCAAAATATGAGGTCGATACCATTGCTGGCGTGATGGTATTCAACGTCTATCTCGGATGGCCCGTCGGTCAAATGGAAACTGCAGTTTTGATTCGCGATTTTCCGTCAGAAGGCGGAGAGATAATTTTCAATATCTATACCAACAACCTATACATGTCTATGTACGGCTTTGAGAAATACCGAACCGATTTCTACACCTTCTCCAGCGAACCGCCCTATTGCGGGTATTCCAGTTACTCGCTCGATACACAAGATGTTTGCAAATACAAGATGATTATTACTGAAAATAACACAGGTTTTGAACGCTCCTGCATAGGTTATTGGGCATGCAACGACGGCGGTGGTTTCTATTCGTCGTTCAGAATAGTTTTATATCAAAGTTGCAATGCAAGAGATTAAATAAGAGAATAATGAAAAATACAACAGATGTAAGCGGGTGTCCATTGAGAGTGCTCGCTTGCTTTTGTGCATATGCCATTTAGAAAAATATCAAAAATACTTGCACACTAAACCAATCTTCTTCCTCTTAATCCGCTTGCCCACCGCAGGCGGATTGTTTTGTCAAAGTCGAATGATTTACCTCCCAAACACAGAATGAAGTAGCACAAAATTTACACTTGCTTAACGGAATAAGCAATTTTTTTGCAAAAATGCTTATTGGATTAAGCATTTCGAAAGACGATAAGCAGATTGCAGATGTTCCTAATGCTTTCATTGCAGCCGATGGTATTGAATATGCTTTAGGCAACAAAATTCCTCTTTGGCTATTCGGATTCCTGTATTAGCATTTGCTCAAAGCCCAATTCCCTACATTTGGGTACTGCAGATGTAGCAAAAAAGCGAGTCAGTTACGACTCGCTCTTTTAGTTTGTAGGAAGGAAGAAGATTACTTTTTCTTCTTGCCGGCTTCCATGCTGGCTTTCAGGTTTGCCAGAACATCCAGGTCACCCAGGGTGGTCTTTTCTACCTTCGGCATTTCGGGAGCCTCTTTCTTGGGAGCTTTGGTCTCCTTTGCGGGAGCTTCTTTTCTCTCTTCCCAAGTGCGGAGGTGGCTCAGCAGGATGCGCTTAGCGTCCTTGTTGAACTCAATCACGCGGAACTCCATGGTGTCGCCTACCTTAGCGGGAGCGTCCTCTTTGTTCTCTTTCTGCATGTGACGAGTGGTGCAGAAGCCTTCGATACCGTCCTCAAGGCTGATAACGGCACCCTTGTCGTTGATCTCAACGATCTTGCCTTCTACAATGGTGTCAACGCTGTACTTGCGCTCCAATTCCTCCCAAGGATTGTCTTCCAGTTGCTTGTGACCCAAGCTCAGGCGACGGTTCTCCTTGTCGATCTCCAGAACGACAACCTCGATAGGTGCGCCGATAGAGGTGAACTCATTGGGGTGTTTGATTTTCTTGGTCCAGCTCAGGTCGCTGATGTGAATCAGACCTTCTACGCCTTCTTCGATCTCAACAAACACACCGAAGTTGGTGAAGTTGCGCACCTTAGCCATATGGCGGCTGCCGATAGCATACTTCGTCTCTACGTTCTCCCAGGGATCGGGTTTGAGTTGCTTGATACCGAGGCTCATCTTTCTCTCAGCGCGGTCCAGCGTGAGGATAACGGCGTCGATTTCGTCGCCCACCTTCAGGAAGTCATTAGCGCTGCGCAGGTGCTGGCTCCAGCTCATCTCGCTGACGTGTACCAGGCCTTCTACGCCCTCAGCTACCTCAACGAATGCGCCGTAATCGGCCATCACGACAACCTTACCGTGAACCTTGTCGCCCACTTTCAGGTTTGGATCCAGAGCATCCCAGGGGTGCGGAGTGAGCTGCTTCAGACCCAGAGCAATGCGTTTCTTCTCTTCATCGAAGTCCAGAATAACAACGTTGATCTTCTGGTCAAGCTGCACGATTTCCTTCGGATCGGTTACGCGGCCCCAGCTGAGGTCGGTAATGTGGATCAGACCATCTACGCCGCCCAGGTCGATGAACACACCGTAGTTGGTAATGTTCTTGACGGTACCCTCGAGTACCTGACCTTTTTCCAGGTGCGAAACGATCTCGCGTTTCTGTGCCTCCAGTTCGGCTTCGATGAGTGCCTTGTGCGATACAACCACGTTGCGGAAATCGGGGTTCACCTTCACGATCTTGAACTCCATGGTCTTGCCTACGAATACATCGTAGTCGCGGATGGGCTTCACATCGATCTGGCTGCCGGGCAGGAAAGCTTCCATACCCAGTACATCTACAATCATACCGCCCTTTGTGCGGCATTTGATGTAACCGGTAACAATCTCTTGATTGTCGCAAGCCTCGTTGACGCGATCCCAGCTACGGGCAGCGCGAGCCTCCTTGTGCGACAGCACCAGTTGGCCTTTCTTGTCCTCTTGGCTCTCGATGAAAACTTCCACCTTGTCACCTACCTTCAGGTCGGGGTTGTAGCGGAATTCAGCTGCGGGAATCAGACCGTCGGATTTGAAACCAACGCTAACGACTACCTCGCGCTTGTTGATTGACATAACTGTACCTTCTACCACCTCGTTGGCTTTCACAGCGTTGAGGGTGGCGTCATAACGGGACAGCAATTCTTCGTTTTGTGTGCCTTTCGACTCTTTCTCGTAGGCATCCCAGTCGAAGTTCTGGAGAGATTTGTTCTCTGTCATAATTGACTTTTGGGTGTTCGGTCGGCTTCCTGCGGATTATGGCGAGCCGCTTTCGTTTGCAAAGCAAACGCTTTTAGGCGAGCCCTATTCCCAATCCCTTACGGGGTCCCGAAAATCTGTTGATTTCCTAATCCCTTATGGGGTCCCCGAAAATCTGTTGATTTTAGGGGAGAGGAGGAAATGCGAGCCGCTTTCGTTTGCAAGGCAAACGCTTTTAGGCGAGCCCTATTCCCAATCCCTTATGGGGTCCCCGAAAATCTGCTGATTTTTGGGGAGAGGAGGAAATGCGAGCCGCTTTCGTTTGCAGAGCAAACGCTTTTAGGCGAGCCATTTCCGACGAAGTTACCCGAACGTTAAAGGGTTAAACATTTATTTATACTTAGGCCGTTGGCTTTAGCCATTAGCCGTTTTTCCTTTTCGGGGTCCCCGAAAATCTGTTGATTTTTGGGGAGAGGAGGAAATGCGAGCCGCTTTCGTTTGCAGGGCAAACGCTTTTAGGCGAGCCATTTCCGACGAAAAAGCCTGCAAAATTACTACTTTTTTCTGACATACGCAAATATTTTCGTATTTTTCTTTGATTTTTTTTTCCTTTTTCGTCATTTCTGGGTTCTCGCTGCTCGCTTCTCCAACGCTAATGCCAATAGCTAGTTTCCCTTTCAGCGTAATTAAAAAGTTGCAAGTCCCTCCAATTAGTGCCATTTTTTCTACAATATCGATATATTCTGCAGATTTTTGCAATTAAATTTGCATATATCGATTTTTTTTAGTATCTTTGCAGCGAATTTGTAATATTGTATACTTTTTGACTGCCGGTATGGCAGTAAATATACATTGGTATATTTTTTGTACCACAGTAACGCGCAGGCTTTTGATAAATGCGGATCGTAATTTAAGCGCTAAAGATGGGTACAAATGACTGGTGAAGGGGTGACGGGTGACGGG
>OCTX012266825.1_pt1 | contig 11001 bp, 9 predicted proteins | sample 1539691 | NCBI WGS metagenome assembly OCTX01 (sample SAMN02144231, study PRJEB22623) | gut metagenome | biome: sheep rumen | host: Ovis aries | place: New Zealand | reverse complement strand
ATTGCCCTTGTAAGATGAAGTCGGAAAGATTATGATGCATTGTGAAACCCCGGCGGGATTTCTGCCGGGGTGAAATTTTGTGCTTTTTCCTGAAACCTTATGAACCCCGCCGACGTCTAATCTGTAGAAGAGAACAATAAAAGGAGAGATTCATTTTCATGAACAAGGAAACCTTTGGCCGGATGGTAATCAGAAATGAACAGCAGATCTACCGGATCGCCAAATCCATCCTGAAAAATGACGAGGACTGCGCGGATGCCGCCCAGGAGGCGGTAGCGAAGGCCCTCGAGAACCTGCCCTCGCTCAAAAACGACGCCTACGCGAAGACCTGGTTCATACGGATCCTGATCCGGACCGCCTATGACATCTTAAGAAAAGAGAAAAGCTATGTTGTCGGCGGCGAGGAGGGAATGTTTGACCTGCCCGATGAGCGAAGGAGGGATTACAGTGACCTCTATGAGGCGATCTTTACGCTCCCGGAGGACTACCGCGCCGCAGTCGTGATGCACTACATCGAGGGCTACCGTGTCCGTGAGATCGCGGACATTCTCACGGTCCCGGAGGGAACCGTGAAGACGTATCTTCGGCGCGGCAGGCTGGCGATCAAAAAGTTTCTGGAAGGAGGAGAATAATGAAAAACGAATGGATGACTGAGTATCCCGCAATGCCGGAGAGCTTTCACAATGCGCTCCTGGAGGCGCTTTCGCTTGAGGAGGGGGAGGCTCCCCGGATCACAAATGAGAAGCGGAAGGGCAGGAGAAGCGTTCTGGCCGCTGGAGCGGCTGCCGCCGCGCTGCTCTTAGCGGCCGCCGGCATGTACAGAGGACTCGGGACGTTTTTCCCGAAAACTTTCTTAAGCGAGGCGGCGAAGGAGGGCATAAAGACCGAAGTCGTGACGGAAATCAGCGGGCCGGACCACTGTGCAAGAGACCTTGAAGGGGGCAGTGTCGATATGGATTCGCTCCCGGTGCTCCCCGTGGATGAGCCTCTCATCAGGATCCTTGAGGCGAAGTGCGACGGAATCGAGCTCTTTGCCGTCATGGAGAAGACGGAGGCCGCGAAGAATTATGACATTGCGCCGCACGAACTCTACATCGATGATGTGCTGAACGAGGAGCCGCCTTCGTGCATGGCTGAGAGCGAGGATACATTTGCCCTGCGGGCGGATGTCACAAAGAGAAATCCGGGCCCGGTTTTTCGCGCGACGCTCGCCGTGAACGTGTACGGCCGGGATGGGATGCGCTATCAGAACCAGGAGCTGACCTTTGAGATGGCGGGAGGCGGCGGAGTCGTAAGAAGACTTCCGAAGGAACAGATTTTTGAGCATGATGCGTGCAATGTCACGGTCCTTTCGGCAGCGGCCTCGGCCAACTGCCTCCGGATCGAGCTCGCCACGGAGCTCAGTGAGGAGCTTCGGGAGACGGAGGGGGTTCATTTTACGATTCTTTCGGAGAACGGCGAGGAGCTGCACGTGCTCGAGGGGACGCGGAAGGAGACAGAGGACGGTATCTCGGATGTTTTAATCGTGAGCGGGTACACGGAGGTGCCGGAGAGGGTCGGCATCGCCGTGCGCATCGGGCAGAAGGGGGAGCCCTACAGCCTCATCCCGGTCTCGTACACGGACTGGATCACACTCATGTGAGGGTGAAAAATGAAAAACGAGCGGATTCTTATTGCCATGCAATTAAGGGCTGGCTTACGTGGGGGCGGCAGACGGCCGGTATAGGTGTGTGCGGTGAGGGGAGGGAAGGTGACGGGGATTAAAGCCGGCTGAATAAGGATTGCATTCTTTGCAGATGAAGAGGGACATATAGGGCAAAGTCGGATTTTGGACGCTTTGAAGCATGAATCGGGGTGATTACTTTAATTCTGGCAGCTGAGTAGTCTGGCAAAGTTTGAATGGTGTACTTTTAAGGGCGGCGATTCAAGAATTCTCTTTGCTGCAAGGATGAGAGAAGGAAATTAAAGTTTGATTGGCGAGATTCGAGCGAGTTGCCTCTTTGTTTTTACTTTAATGTGAGTGCTGTGAGATGTCTGCAAAGAACTTTGGCGGTGAAGGGTGAAAAATGCCAATGAAATCTACTTTGCCGGGAGAAAGAATGCGGGCGTTAAAGAAAAAGAGGACATCCGGGACGGTTTACGGTTCTTCTTGACATTTCTCTGCCCGGGTAGTAGCATCAAAGCATGAAAAAGCGTAAGCAAGATAAAGACATTTTTATAAAGAGAAAAGCCTCGGAGAGAATCCGGGGCTTTTCTGATTTTCAAGGATAAAATTAGAATACCGGAGGATAAAATATGACAACCGTGACGATCGATGAACAGATCAAAATCCTCGAACAGCTTGTGGCAAAAGCACAGGCATCAGAGAGGAGAGCGCCCGCCGGAATCATTAGCGTGATGCACACCCACGGCAGAAATCAGTATCTTCTTAAGGAATCGCCTCAGGAGCGGCCCGGAAAATATCTTGCCAAAGATAAGCTTCCGCTTGCGGCTGCGCTGGTTCAGAGGGATTATGACAGAGAATTTATTTGCGCCGCGTCGGCAATCAAAAAGAAACTTCTTCAGATCAAAAAGAGCGGATGTGAGAGAAATATCTCTTTCTTATATGCTGCGCTTGCGGATATCTATGAACGTTCCGCACCGGGAAGGAAGGCGCTCATCAAGCCATATGTTCTTCCGGACGCACTCTATATAAAAGAATGGGAGGGGGTGGCGTACAGGGGGCTTTCATTTTCAGAAGATGCGCCTGAGATTTACTCGGAACGGGGAGAGCGGGTGCGGTCAAAGAGTGAGAAAATGATCGCCGACAAGCTTCTCCTGATGAAACTTCCTTACCGCTATGAGTGCCCGGCGAACATCGAGCGGCGTCATCCGGTATACCCGGATTTTACAATTCTCGATGTCAGTGAGAGGAGAGCTGTCATATATGAACACTTCGGGATGATGCAGGATGAAGATTATGCGAGAGATGCGCTTTTAAAGATCAGGGATTATCAGAAAGCGGGATTCCAGGTCGGAAGGGATTTCTTATATACGATGGAATCATCGGACTGTCCGCTAAATATGAGGAATTTTGAAAAGATGATGCGGGACAGGTTCTTCGAGTGAGAGTGAAAAGAGGGGGCTTGCTTTGCGGAAGATAACGGAGGGAGACGGCAAAGTTAAATTGAGACGGTTAAAAGACTGAAAATGAAGAAAACTCTTTGCTAAAGGGTTCTGAGAGGAAAATTAAAGTTAGATTGGCGAGATTCGAGCGAGGTGCCTCCTTGGTTTTACTTTAATGAGAGTTTCAGAAGGTGCATGCAAAGTATTTTGACGGTGAAAGGCGGAAATTAGCGGTGAAATATACTTTGCAGGGAGAAAAGAGAGCGCATGGTAAAGAAAATATCGGTCTGGAGAAAGCTTCAGGGAGCTTCCGAGAACCGTCCTGGAGGCTCCCTCACACCGTGATCACCCGATGCGAAAGCGTCCGCAGGAGGGGCCGCCCCTCCTTCTGAGCCCGGACGAGATTGTAGAGGTCGGAGAGAGACGTCTCCTCCCGGAAGGACTTCGGGAGCGAGGACTCCCGGGAAGGTCGCAGGATCACGGGAACCTCCGAGCGAGCCGCGAGGGCCGAAAGGAGCGGGCGGGCCGACTCGCGAAACCCCAGCACATGGGCGAAAAGCCCCGATTCTTTCGGGGAGGACGCAAGGCCGAGCGCGATCGACATGAGCGCCCGGTCGACCGCCGTCCGGGTCACCGAGCGGGACTTCACAAGCTCCGCAAACTGCGTGAAGGAGACGAAGGCATCCCGGCTGCTATAGATCGTCCTTGCGAGAGACAGAGGTACATTCTTAATAGAAGAAAGCTCTTCGGCGGAGGAGGCCTTGAAGAGATTGAGCGCAAGAAGAAATGAAAAATCATCCGCCGAGAGCGGCGCGTGCTCGTCAAGGTAAGACTTCAGTGCCGGCACTGCGACTTTGGGAATCAAATTCTCACAGGAACTATCCCCCGCGAGGATCCGCTCCCGGATAAAGGATGCGGAGGCATAATTTCCGACTGCGGCGGAGGCGTTGTGGGCATTTCCCGTGCGGGGAACCGTCACGGGGATGATCGGGAGATCATACTTCAGGATCGCCTTGATGTACTCGATCCCGAGGATATTGTTGGGACCGTCGAGCAGGCCGGCAAACTCCGGGAGGGCTTCCGCGCGGGCCCGCGGAAAGGAGAGGCCGTTCTTAAGACCTTCATGAAGCTTTTCTTTGAAAGCTTCATCCTCATGAAGAAGGACTTTCGCGCAGGAGGTGAGAGCGTCGATATCCCCGCACTCGGAGCCGAAGACCAGGTAATCGACCGTGTTTAGGGAGGCAAGAAGCTTAAGGGAACCTTCCGCGTAGCCCTCCGCCGAGGAGAGCACGACGGATGTCGGGGAGGAGAGGACGAGGTCCGCTCCGGAGGAGAGCGCCATGCAGGCTCTCACGTGCCGGTCCGCGATCGCAGGCCCGCCGCGCTGCACAAAGTCCCCGCTCATGAGGGTCAGCACACAGTCCGCGCCGGATACGGCGCGGGCTTTTTCAAGTATATAGGCGTGCCCGTTGTGGAAGGGGTTGAATTCGGCGATGACGGCGGCGGTTTTCATTTTCGAAAAGCTCCTTAATCAATATTAAAATATCAAATTACACAATATCTTGTGGAATGTTTTGAATAATGTACCATAAAATCACTTGTTAGACGCTTCTTTAAAGAGTATAATACTACTGCATATAATTTTTCAATTTCATTTTGAAAGGAGAAATGAACGTCATGGCATTCATTGATACCATTAAAGCCCGCGCAGCGGCCAGCAAGAAAACCATCGTCCTTCCGGAGTCCGAGGACATCCGTACCTACAAGGCAGCGGAGCAGGTTCTGAAGGAAGGTTTCGCGAACATCGTCATCATCGGTTCCGAGGAAGAAGTCGCCGCCAACAAGCAGGACTGCGACATCACCGGCGCGGTCATCGTTGATCCGAAGACCTGCCCGAAGACCGAGGCTTACATCGACAAGCTGGTTGAGCTCCGCGCGAAGAAGGGCATGACCAAGGAGAAGGCTACCGAGATCATGACCACCTCCTACACCTACTACGGCGTCATGATGGTCAAGATGGGCGACGCTGACGGCATGGTTTCCGGCGCCTGCCACTCCACCGCTGACACCCTTCGTCCGAGCCTTCAGATCCTGAAGACCGCTCCGGGCACGAAGCTTGTCTCCTCCTTCTTCCTGATGAACGTTCCGAACTGCGAGTACGGCAACAACGGCACATTTGTGTTCTCTGACTGCGGCCTGAACCAGAACCCGACCGCCGAGGAGCTCGCTGCCATCGCCAAGTCCTCCGCAGATTCCTACAGAGCCCTGACCGGCGACGAGCCGAAGGTCGCCATGCTTTCCTACTCCACGATGGGCAGCGCAAAGCACGCTGACGTCACCAAGGTCGAGGAAGCTACCCGCATCGCGAAGGAAGAGAATCCGGACCTCGCTCTGGACGGCACCCTGCAGCTTGACGCCGCGATCGTTCCGTCGGTCGGCGAGTTCAAGGCTCCGGGCTCCAAGGTTGCGGGCCATGCGAACACCCTCATCTTCCCGAACCTTGACGCAGGCAACATCGGCTACAAGCTGGTTCAGAGACTGGCTAAGGCGGAAGCTTACGGCCCGATGACCCAGGGCATCGCCGCTCCGGTCAACGACCTCTCCCGCGGCTGCTCCGCAGAGGATATCGTAGGTGTTGTTGCGATCACGGCTGTCCAGTGCCAGATCGCTGACAAATAATTTAGACGAGGTATAGAAAATGAAAATCCTTATCATCAACGCAGGCAGCTCCTCCCTTAAGTACCAGCTCATCGACACCGCTGATGAATCCGTCAAGGCAAAAGGCCTCTGCGAGAGAATCGGTATCGAAGGCTCCGTCCTGACCCACAAGGTTCCGGGCAAGGAAGACTATGTCAATGCGGCTCCGATGCCGACCCACAAGGAAGCCATCCAGATGGTCCTCGACGCTCTGGTCGATCCGGAGCACGGCGTCGTATCGAGCGTCGACGAGATCTCCGCTGTCGGACACCGCGTCCTCCACGGCGGCCTGAAGTTCACGGAGTCCACACTGGTCGACGAGAAGGTCAAGGAAGTCATCAAAGAGTGCTTCCCGCTGGGCCCGCTCCACAATCCGGCCAACCTCATGGGCATCGTCGCCTGCGAAGCCGCCATGCCGGGCAAGCCGAACGTTGCCGTCTTCGACACCACCTTCGGCATGGCCATGGAGCCGTACGCATACCTCTACGGTATCGATCCGAAGTACTATGAGAAGTATTCCATCCGCCGCTACGGCTTCCACGGTACTTCCCACATGTTCGTCTCCGGCGAGACCATCAAGTTCGCGAAGCTGCCGGAAGGCAACCAGAGAGTGATCGTCTGCCACCTCGGCAACGGCGCCTCCATCTCCGCGTCCATCGGCGGCAAGTGCCAGGATACCTCCATGGGTCTCACCCCTCTTGAAGGCCTGATCATGGGCACACGCTCCGGCGACATGGATCCGGCAGTTGTCCAGACCATCGCGAACGGCGAAGGCATCTCCGTCGACGAAGTCCTGACGATCCTCAACAAGAAGTCCGGCGTCATGGCTATGTCCGGCGTCTCCTCCGACTTCCGTGATCTCGAAGCGGCAGCGAACGACGGCAACGAGAGAGCGCAGCTCGCTCTCAAGGCCTTCAAGTATCGCGTCATCAAGTACATCGGCTCCTACACGGCAGCGATGAACGGCGTGGATGCGATCACCTTCACCGGCGGCATCGGCGAGAACGACGGCACGGTCCGTGCAGACGTCTGCAAGAACCTTGAGTACCTCGGCATCAAGATCGATCCGGAGAAGAACGCGATCCGCGGCAAGAAGGTCGAGATCTCCACGCCGGATTCCAAGGTCCGCGTGTTTGTCATCCCGACAAATGAAGAGCTGGCGATCGCGCGCGAGACGGTTCGCGTGGCGGGGCTTGCGTAAAGCAATTTTTTGAAAAAAGATATTGACAAAATAAGGACACCTTCTGTATAATGTTCGAAGTGTCTTAAGGATAGGAGGTGTAACCGATGTCCATTTGCCCAAAGAATAAGCACAGTGCTGCAAGACGCGACAAGACGAGAGCGCATTGGAAGATGCAGGCAACAACGCTTGTCAAGTGCAGCAAGTGCGGCGCGCTGATGATGCCGCACCGTGTCTGCAAGGCCTGCGGATCTTACAACAAGAGAGAGATCGTCAAGCAGGACGCTGATTGATAGAAGTAGAGCAGACCTAAAGGCTGCCGCCGGATGGCGGCAGCCTTTTTAGATGCAGCGGAGGTAAAAAGGTGGAACTGGAGAAAATCAGGGAGACGATCGCCGCAGTCATGAAGACGACGCCGGAGAAGCTTCGGGACAATGTGTCCTTCCGGGAGGACCTCGACGCGGATTCGATGGATCTGGTCGCGATCATCTCGGCTCTCGAGGATCTCTTCGGGATCCGGATCGATGAGGCGGGCGCCGCGAGACTCGACTCGGTGCCGGACGCCCTCACACTCGTCGGGGAAGCCCGCGCGGACATGGAAGTATGAGCGTATGACAGAAGAAAATAAGGAAAGACAGGCGGAGAAGACCGTCATCACGCTGGAGCAGCTGGAGGAGACGATCGGGTATTCATTTTCCGATAAGGAGCTCCTTCTGACCGCCGTGACGCACACTTCATTTGCCAACGAACACCGGAACAGGCACATCGCGCACAACGAGAGGCTGGAATTCCTGGGCGACGCGGTACTGGCGGCGGTCAGCGCGGAATTTCTCTACAAAAATCACCCGAAAAGGGACGAAGGCTCGCTCTCCGCGATGCGGGCGAGCATGGTCTGCGAACCGTCGCTCGCGATCTGCGCGAGACGTCTCGGGCTGCCGAGGTTTCTGCGCCTCGGACGCGGGGAGGACGCAAACGGAGGCCGGGAGAAGGATTCGATCATCTCGGACGCGACGGAGGCCGTCATCGGGGCAATTTACCTCGACGGGGGCTTTAAGAAGGCCAGAAAATTCGTGCTGAAGCACATCCTCATGGTGCTGCGGGACGATGATCTCTACCGGGATTACAAGTCCGAGCTCCAGGAACTCGTGCAGGAGCGCGGGGAAAATGTGGAGTACGTCCTTACCGCCGAGGAAGGGCCGTCCCACGACCGCCGCTACACGATGGAAGTGAGGCTGAACGGAGAGACGCTCGGGACCGGCAGCGGTTCCACGAAGAAGAACGCTTCCAAGATGGCCGCGAAGGAAGCAGTGAAAAAGTTTGACAGAAGATTGGATGAGCTGAATGTACCTGAAGAAAATTGAAATGCAGGGCTTTAAGTCCTTTGCCAACAAAATGGTCTTCGAGTTCCACCAGGGGATCACCGGCATCGTCGGACCGAACGGAAGCGGAAAGTCCAACGTCGCCGACGCGGTCCGCTGGGTCCTCGGCGAGCAGAGCGCGAAGCAGCTGCGCGGCGGGAACATGCAGGACGTCATATTTGCCGGGACGGCCGCGCGTAAGCCGCAGAGCTTTGCCGCGGTGGCGATCACATTTGACAATGAAGACCGGGCTCTCGACGTCGACTACCCGGAGGTCACGGTCACGAGGCGGCTCTACCGCTCCGGCGACAGCGAATACCTGATCAACAACGTGCCCTCGAGGCTGCGCGATATCCACGAGCTCTTCTACGACACGGGTATCGGCAAGGAAGGCTACTCCATCATCGGCCAGGGCCAGATCGAGCGGATCATCTCCGGCAAGCCGGACGAGCGCCGCGAGCTCTTCGACGAGGCGGCCGGCATCGTCAAGTTCAAGCGCCGCAAGGCGGCTTCCCTGAAGAAGCTCGCGGAGGAGCAGCAGAACCTGCTCCGCGTGACCGATATCCTCTCGGAGCTGACAGGCCAGCTGGAACCGCTCAGAAAGCAGTCGGAGACCGCCAAAATCTACCTCGACCGGCGCGGAAAACTGAAAGACCTCGACATCAATCTCTACCTCATCGACGACGAGTCGGCCGGCGTGGAGCTCGCCGAGCTCTCGGAAAAAGCGAAGATCGCGGACGATGAGATCGCGGAGACGACCGCGAGACTCGATAAGGTAAAGAGTGATTACGAGGCGCTGGAGAACGCCATCGGCGAGATTGACGAGAAGAGCGCGGCGCTCACGGAGAGCATTTCCAGAAATTCCGTCATCCGGGAGCAGCTGAAAGGTCAGATCGACCTTCTTAAGGAGCAGATCAACACGACCAGGCAGAGCGGGGAGCATTTTAAGGGCCGCAAGGCTGCCATCGCCTCTGAAATCGCCCGGAAACAGGCGGAGAAAGACAAGATCGACGCCGAGTCCGGGGAGGTCACGAAGAATATCCGCCTCGCGCTGCGCGAGCAGAAGAGTGAGACAGGCGAGCTCCAGGAGCTGGAGGCGTCCATCACAGAGCTCTCCGGAAAAATCAACGCCTCGAAGAGCGAGGTGATCGGCCTCCTGAACAGCCGGGCCAACGTCAAGAGCCGCATCCAGCGGTACGATACGATGCTCGAGCAGATCGATATCCGGAAGGCGGAGCTCTCCGGAAGGCTCCTGCGCTACACCGAGGAGGAGGGCGAGGCGAAGAGCCGCATCGCGGAGTCCGAGGAGCGCCTTCGCGCGATCCGCGAGAAGCTGGCGGGCCTTCGCGCTGAAAATGAAAACCTCGAAAAAAAATCCGCCGAATACCACGATCTCCTCAAAACGATGAATGAGGAGCTCGAGCAGGAACAGACGAACTATCACCGCGAGGCATCGCGTCTCGAGTCTCTGAAGGCGATCGCCGAGAGCTACGAGGGCTACTCGAACGGCATCCGCAAGGTCATGGAGCAGAAGGGGAGAAATCCCGGCATCCAGGGCGTCGTCGCGGACCTGATCAGCACCGAGGAGAAGTACGAGCTCGCAATTGAGACCGCCCTGGGCGGCAGCCTCCGCAATATCGTCACTGACAACGAAAACACCGCCAAGTACCTGATCGAGTTCCTGAAACGAAACAAGTTCGGGCGGGCGACATTTCTGCCGCTGACCAACGTGAGAGCGCGCAAGCGCTTTGAGCGCGAGGAAGCGCTCAGGGAACCCGGCGTCATCGGGCTGGCTTCCAATCTGGTGAAGAGCGAGGAGCGCTACAGCGCGCTCATTTCCCAGCTTCTGGGACGCACGATCGTTGTGGATAACATCGACCATGCGATCCAGATCGGCCGGAAATACTCGCACAGCCTGTTCATGGTCACGCTGGGCGGCGAATCATTTTCACCGGGCGGCTCCATCACCGGCGGCGCGCTCAAGAACCACGACAACCTGCTCGGCCGCAACCGCGAGATCGAGGAGCTGACCGTCAGCGTGCGACGCATCAAGAAGAGCCTGGCTGCCCGTCAGGAGAAGATCGACGAGACGAGGCGGGAGAGAAATGCAGTCCGCGACGAGATCACGGAGATCGCCGGCAGGATCCATGCGGAGTCCATCCGGGAGAACACGGAAGAGCTCTCGAAGAAGCAGGCGGAGGATGCCGTGACGCTCGGCCGCGTCGACCGGGCTTCGCTGGACCGCGAGAGCGTCGAGATCGAGAACCAGATCGAGACGATCCGTGAGCAGAGGCAGGCGATCGAGAAAGAGCTTGCGGCCTCGGAGAATTCCGAGAAGACGATCAACGACCGCACCGCTGAGCTCGAGGCGGAGTTCCAGCGCGTCTCCGCCGAGCGGCAGATCAAGGCCGGCAAGGTGGAAAATATTCACCTCGAAGTCGGAAAACTCCAGCAGCAGAGCGGCTTCCTCTACACGAACGCGGAGCGTCTCATGAGGGAGATCGAAACGCTGAAGAAGGAAGACGCCGGCATCGACGAGAGCCTTGCCTCCGGTGAGGAGGAGGCCGAAGCGAAGAGAAAGAGCATCGCCGAGATCGAGGAGACGATCCGTGCGGGGCTTGCCGCCGCGGAGAAGGACAATGAGGACCTCGCAGCCCTCTC
>OCTX012245842.1_pt1 | contig 11003 bp, 8 predicted proteins | sample 1539691 | NCBI WGS metagenome assembly OCTX01 (sample SAMN02144231, study PRJEB22623) | gut metagenome | biome: sheep rumen | host: Ovis aries | place: New Zealand | reverse complement strand
TTAGAACCGTCCCCCAGGAACCGTCCCCGAAACTGTCAATGTCGTGTATCGTCCGTAAACCGCTCGCAGAACCGCGCGTGGAAGGAGGGCTCCTCGCCGCGCTCGGTCAGGTGGGAAATGTCTCCGAACGAAAGCATCCGGAAGCTCGCAATCCCCTCCTGCCGCTCCTCGGTGACGAGGGTGGTGACGGAGGAGGGCAGCGCGCAGGTCCCGTGCAGGAGCGGGACCGCAGGGAGATTAAGCAGGCGGGAGAGCAGGATGCACTCAAGCCCGAAATGGCAGAAGAGCGCAATAGTCTCCGCATTCGGCCGCTCCGCCCGGTAAATGTACCCCTCCCTCCGGTACCCGTGCTCCGTGAGGAGCCCGTCGAACCCGGCGGCGACTTCCTCATAGCGGGCCCGCACGTCGCCGCTCGCCGAGACCGGGGTGTCAAGCCAGCCGTCGAGGGAGAAATTTCCCGGATCGGACGTCCAGACGGCCGGCAGATAGTCCCAGGGGATGCCCTTCCGGGTCCCGTCCGCGAGGGTCACGGGCGCGTCGAACTCCCGGAGCCATGGGAGAATGTGCTCCTCCTCGCCCCTCGCCTCCAGTGTCGGCGCGGCGGTCAGCCTCGCCCGGCCGTAGGGGGAGACGTAGAAATGGTCGATCGGCACATTTTTAAGCCGGTCCGCGAGGAGGCGGGCCTCCCGGAAGCCCTTTTCGGTCAGGCTGTCGTGCTCGTAGTCGGGTTCAGCGTGTCGGATGATCAGGATTTTCATTTTCAGGTCCTTTCTGCCCGCGGCGGATGGCGCCGCTGCCGTATTTTTCATTGATCTTCAGCATCATGCCCGCGAGCTTTTCATCGCGGGCTTTCTTTTTGCCGGCGGCCGCGTCCAGCTTTTTCTTTTCCTCGGCCCAGGTGAAGAGGTCGATCTGGTCGAACGGCTCGTCGGTGAGGCCGGTCACGCCGACCCCGATGAGGCGGATCGCCTCGCCGGACGCAAGGAGCCCGGCGGGGGGCATGAGGAGTTCATTGGCAAGGAAGAGTGCGGCGGCGCGGATCTTGGCGGGATCGTCGGTCGCGGCGGGGAGCCCCGTCTGGCGCGAATGCCTCCTGAACCCGGCCGTCTTCACGGAAATGAAAACCGTACTCCCCCTCACATGATCCGCATGAAGCCTCCCGGCGACCTTCTCCGCAAGCCTTGTGAAGGTCGGGACGGCGGCCGAGTCGAAATTGTCGAGCGTGATGTCCTCGGGCGTGGTCGTCTCGTTGGAGTAGCTTTTTGCCTTCTCGCGGACGATGGTGACTTCGCTCTCCGAGAGCCCGTTCGCGGCGCGGCGGATGTAGGCGCCGGCTTTTTCCCCGAGCATCGAGGTGAGGAGCCCGGGGTCGGCAGCCGCCGCGTCCCCGATCGTCCGGATCCCGAGGCCGGTGAGGCGCTCCGCGGTCTTCGGGCCGCAGCCGTAGAGATCACCGATAGGGAGCGGCCAGAGCTTCTCAGGGATCTCTTCAGGCCAGAGGGTGTGTATCCTGTCCGGCTTTTCGAAGTCGCTGGCCATTTTCGCGAGAAGCTTGTTGGAGGAGATCCCGACGTTGACGGTGAAGCCGAGGGTGCCGCGGATCTCATTTTTAATGATCTCCGCCGCGCAGAAGGGGTAAGGCTGCCCTGCGTCGATCTGCTTCCGAAAATGTTCCTCCGCCCCCGTCATGTCAAGATAGGCCTCGTCGATGGAGGCTTTCTCGACGGCGGGACAGTATTTGCGGAGAATTTTCATGAAGGCGCTGGAATACTTCCGGTAGGTCCTGAAGTCGGAGGGGACGAGGACGAGGCCTGGGCATTTTTCGAGCGCGCGGAGGACAGGCTCGCCGGTCTTCACGCCGTATTTCTTCGCGGGGATGGATTTGGCGGTGATGATCCCGTGGCGGGTCTTCACGTCGCCGCCGACCGCGGAGGGGATGAGGCGGAGGTCCGGCGCGGACGGGTCTTCGGCGAGGCGTTTGACCGCGGTCCAGGAGAGGAACGCGGAGTTCACGTCGATATGGAAAATAATGCGCTCTCTCATCTGCATGGCGGCCTCCTTCTATCTGAGTATAGCACAAAGGGCGGGAAAATGGGAGGGGATTGGTCAGCCGGGGGCTGGGTTCCGGCTGAGAAACCGCCCGATCTTCAGCCCAATAGCAAAAGAGGTATTGCATATTATTCCGAAAAGTTGTAAAATATATTCGCTTTTCGAATTAAAATTTTGCCGGCACCTGTTCAAGCCGGCAGCATAAGGAGGTAATTATGAAAAAGAATACTTTGAAGGCACTCGGCATTCTCATGGCAGGCGTGATGTCTCTCGGGCTTCTCACCGGCTGCGGCGGTTCCTCGGGATCGACGGCTCCGGCAGCGGAGAGCACTGCTCCGGCAGAGAGCACTGCTCCGGCAGAGAGCACCGCTCCGGCTGAGAACGCCGGCAGCGATTCCGCGGTTTCCGCAAATCTGACCATGGGCACCGGCGGCGAGTCCGGCACCTACTATGCGTTCGGCGGCGTCCTTGCCAGCTACATCGGCCAGAACACCGGCGTCAAGATCAATGTGGTCTCCTCCGGCGGTTCCGCGGCCAACATCAGCGATATCGTCCTCAACAAGACGGTTGAGCTCGCGACGGTCCAGTCCGACGTCATGACCTACGCATACAACGGCACGAACTCCTTCGAGACGACCGGCGCGATGAGCGATTTCCGTGTCATCGGCGGTCTCTATTCGGAGGCGGTCCAGATGGTCACCTGCGACCCGGAGATCAAGTCGGTCGCTGATTTCGCGGGCAAGAACGTCTGCGTCGGCGACGTCGGCTCCGGCACCTACTACAACACGATCGACGTCCTCGCTGCCTACGGCCTCAGCCTTGACGACATCAAGCCGATCTACCAGTCCTTCGGTGATTCCGCTGAGAGCCTCAAGGACGGCAAGATCGACGTCGCGTTCATCTGCGCAGGCGCTCCGACCAACGCTGTCACCGAGCTGGCTACAGCCAAGCCGGTTTACCTCATCTCCATCGACGATGAGCACATGCAGAAGCTTCTTGCGGACTGCCCGTGGTATGCTTCCCTTCAGATCCCGGGCGGCACTTACAAGGGTTTTGACGAGGATGCCACGACCATCACGGTCAAGGCTACCCTGATCGCCAGCGCCGACATGGATGAGGAGGTCGCCTACACGATCACCAAGACCATTTTCGACGGGGCTGCCGACATTGCTGCCCTGCACGGCAAGGGCGCTGAGCTCTCTCTCGACTTCGCGACAGACGGCATCGCGGTTCCGTTCCACGCGGGCGCTGCGAAGTATTTCGCTGAAAAAGGCATCACGGTCGAGACGGCTGACTGATACTGAAACCAGAAAACGGCGGGTGCTGCCTCATGCGGGGCAGCACTTTTTTCCAATGAAAGGAGACACGGATGGCAGAGAATGACAGAGAGCCCAGGATGAATCCTGCGGCGGAGCATGACGTCGCTTCGAAGGCTGAGCTGGAAGCGGTCATGAAAAAATACGACCGTGAGTCGAACACGCGCGTCTGGGAGGGCACGCCGCGCATGATCGTGTATGCAATCATGGCGGCATTTTCCGTGTTCGTCATCTATGTCACGCTGTTCGCGACATGGCTCGACCTGGTCCGCTACCCCTCATTTGTCGGCTGCATCATCGTGATCGGATACCTGATGTATCCGGCGAGAAAAGGCGTGCAGAAGACAAATTTCATCCCCTGGTATGACTGGATCATCATGATTCTCGGCGCGGGGGCATATTTCTACATTGTCGCAAATGCGCAGGACCTCACCGTGCGCCTCGGCATGATGAACGTGAAGCCATTTGAGATCGTGATCGGCATCATCGGCATCCTCGCGACCTTCGAGCTCTGCCGCCGTGCGGTCGGCATTCCGATCCTGTGCGTCGCGAGCGTGTTTGTCATTTACTCGCTCTACTATTACGCGATCGGAAAGAACCTCGGTCTCGGAAGAGCCGTCACCAACCTGACGATCGGTCTCTTTTACCGCACGACCGGTATCCTGACGACGCCGATCCAGGTCTGCGCGAAGTTTATCGTGGTCTTTATCATTTTCGGATCTTTCCTGGAGTGCACCGGCATCTCGGATTTCTTCATCCAGATGGCGAACTGCGCGGCCGGCGCGTCCTCGGGCGGTCCGGCGAAGGTCGCGGTCATCTCCTCGGCCCTGTGCGGCATGGTCTCCGGCTCCTCGGTCGGCAACACCGTCACCACAGGCTCCGTCACGATCCCGATGATGAAGAAGACCGGGTACAAGCCGGAATTTGCCGGTGCGGTCGAAGCGGCGGCTTCCACGGGCGGCCAGATCATGCCTCCAATCATGGGCGCGGCGGCCTTCCTGATGGCGGAGTACGTCGGCGTCCCTTACTCCAACATTATCGTGCGGGCGATATTACCGGCGATCCTTTATTTCCTGGGCATTTTCATCTGCGTGCATCTTGAGGCGCAGAAGCTCGGGCTCAAGGGCCTCAGCCGCGACCAGCTCCCGAAATTCGGGAAGCTGATCCGGAAAATATACCTGCTGATCCCGCTCGTCCTCCTCGTCTATATGGTTTCGAGCGGACGCAACACGATGGCATTTTCGGCGGCGATCGCAATCATCGCGGCGATCATCGTGAGCCTCTTCAACAAGGACTCCCGGATGACTCCGAAAATGTTCTTCGAAGCCCTCGCCGGCGGCGGCAAGAGCTCGATCTCCGTGGCAATCGCCTGCGCGATCGCCGGCGTGATCGCGGGCAGCATCGCGATGACCGGCCTGGCTTCGCAGCTCATCACCGCGATCATCACGATCGCGAACGGCTCCAAGTTCATTGCGCTGTTCTTCACGATGCTCTGCTGCATCGTTCTCGGCATGGGCGTCCCGACGACGGCGAACTACTGCATCATGGCTTCCACCTGCGCGCCGATCCTGATCCAGATCGGGATCCCGGCGATGGCGGCGCATTTCTTTGTATTTTACTTCGGCATCGTCGCGGATATCACGCCGCCGGTCGCGCTGGCGGCCTACGCGGGCTCCGCGATCGCCCGCAGCAAGCCGATGAAGACGGCGCTCAACGCGACCAAGCTTGCGATCGCTGCCTTCGTCGTCCCGTACGTCTTCGCGCTCAACCCGGCGATGCTCCTCATCGATACAAATCCGCTCGAGGTCATCCAGGTTGTCATCACGTCCGTCGCCGGCATTATCGCGATCGCGGCAGGCCTTGAGGGCTACATCGAGGGCGAGCTCATGATGGTGCTCCGGATCGTGCTCATCGCGGCGGGTCTGCTGCTGCTCGTGCCGGGGACGCTCACCGACGTGGTCGGCATCGGCGTCGTGGCACTGATCCTGGTGTTCCAGATCCTGAGGAAGAAGAAGGCGCAGGCCTGAAGGCTTTCACTGATTTTTTATCCTGTTTGGGAGACCTGCACAGTTTTTCTTACATCTTGCGGAAAAGAGTGACATTTTCAGGAAAAACGTTGTATACTGTAATCAGTATGCAGCGTTTTTCATTTTTCAAATAATACGAAAGGTGACTCAGTACATGAAAAAAGAATTCGATCTCCTGGCTCTCGGTGAAGTTCTCCTCCGTCTCTCCCCGGTAAATGACGACCGCCTCGTCCGCGGCGACACATTCGAGAAGCGTGTCGGCGGCGCGGAGCTGAACGTTCTGACAGGAGCTTCGCTGCTGGGGCTTCGGACCGGCATCATTTCCCGTCTCCCGGACAATGATATCGGCAAATTTGCGAAAAATGCAATCCGTTTCTCCGGCGTCAGCGATGACTATCTCGCCTACGACAGCTCGAAGGACGCCCGTCTCGGCGTCTACTACTATGAATCCGGCCTCTATCCGAGGAAACCGCGCGTCGTCTATGACCGCGCGCACAGCTCTTTCCAGAAGATCAGCATCAATGATTTCGACGACGCCCTCTTCGAGTCCGCCCGCTGTTTTCACACGAGCGGCATCACGCTGGCCCTCTGTCAGGAATCCAGGGAGACCGCCATCGAGATGATCAAGCGGTTCAAGGCGGCGGGGGCGCTCATTTCCTTCGACGTCAACTTCCGCGGCAACCTCTGGACCGGCGATGAGGCGCGCGCGTGCATTGAGACGATCCTGCCGTATGTGGACATTTTCTTCTGCTCCGAGGACACCGCGAGACTGACCTTTAAAAAGGAAGGGACCGCGGAGGAGCTCATGAAGAGCTTCACCGAGGACTATCCGATCTCGGTCGTCGCCTCGACGCAGCGCGTCGTACACAGCCCGCGGCACCATGATTTCGGTTCCGTGATCTACAGCCGGGCGACCGACACCTACTACAGCGAGGAACCGTACAAGCGCATCCAGGTTATCGACCGCATCGGCAGCGGCGACTCCTATGTCGGCGGCGTCCTCTACGCGCTGCTCTCCGAGCCGGACAACTTCCAGCGCGCGGTCGAGTTCGGCAATGCCTACTCCGCCGTCAAGAACACCGTCAGAGGCGATATGCCGCTCTCGGGATGCGACGAGATCGAGTCGGTCATCAGGGACCACAAGAACACCGGCTATCACAGCGAGATGTCCAGATAAGCGGGCGCATATTTTCGCTGATTTTCAGGGGTGCTGAATTGTAAAATTTCTGTAAATTGGCTATAGCCATAAATCCTTAAAGGATGTATAATGAAGGGCAGTCAATCCTGACTGCCCTTCATTTGTCTCTGCCGCAGAAAGATTTGAGGTGCCCATTTGCTCGAGCGCATGAAAAAGATCGATCACGGATCGCTTCCCTGGATCCAGGACAAGCTGCAGACGGATCGGATGGACAGATTTTTTAAAGCCTATACGGCGACCGGCGATTCCGGGAAGCTCATGATCGGGACAACTGCGGCCTTTTTGCTCTTCAAGAAGACCCGGGTGGCCGGGCTCACGGCGGGGCTCGCTCTGGCAAATGAAGCCATCCTCACAAACCTGATCATCAAACCTCTGTTTAAGCGGGACCGCCCGTGGATCACGCTGGAGGATTTCGATCCGCTCATCTTTGAGGACGACCCGAACTCCTTCCCGTCAGGGCACACCGGGGCTGCTTTTTCGGTCGCGATGGCCTGCATGAGGACATTTTCGCGCCGCTGGGGCAAGTTCATCAGCATGGTGATGGCGACGCTCATGGGGTTCTCGCGGATGTATGTGGGGGTTCATTTTCTGTCGGACGTCACGGCGGGGGCAATCATCGGGCTGATCTCGGGGATCAGCGCGGACAAGATGGTGAAGATGATCGCGGCGAGACGGAAGTGAATATCAGGAAGAGTAAAGACCTCCGGGGCGATTTTTAAGGGACGGTTCTTGAAAGCCGGGCTGCACAATTGCAGCCCGGCTTTTTTAGAACCGTCCCCGCACCTTTACAGCCTGATCACATCGCTGAACTTCGCGTGCTCTTTGACCTTCATGGTCAGCTCCGCGAGGCGGGAGGTGTCCCCGAGCAGGATCACACCGACCAGACGGTTCTTGTCAAATGTATACTTCTCGTAATGCCCGCGGCGCAGGTCCGTCGTCTCCACAGTTTTGTAGAGCTTCGATGGATCGCTCCCGTTGTCGCCGATCGCGAAGAGAGAGGTGTTCAGGCCGTTGAAGGCCAGAGCCCCGTCGACGGTCTCGTAGGCGACGTCGTCGCCTGCCGCGTTGGCGCCGGCGGTCTTGCCCTGCTCGACCGACTGGCTCCAGAGCGCGTAGTTGACGCCGCCGCACTCCGCGCAGTCGCCGGCCGCGTAGATGTCCGGAGCGCTGGTCTCCATGTGGTCGTTGACCTTGATCGAGCGGCCGATCTCAAGACCGGCTTCCCGGGCAGGATCAAGGTTGCCGCGAACGCCGGTGGAGACGATGACGAGCTCCGCCGGGACGACAGTGCCGTCGGCGAGGACAATGCCTTCCTCGTTGATCTCTGCGGTGCTGGCGGACGTCAGGACCTTGACTCCGCAGTCCTCCGCGTGTTTCTTCAGCATGGCGGAGGCGGTCGGGTTGAGCTGGCGGGTCATGAGAGCGGGAGCGCCTTCGATGACGGTGACTTCCAGCTTCGCGCGGCGAAGGGCCCAGGCAGCCTCAAGCCCCAGGACGCCGCCGCCGATGACTGCGGCGGTTTTTATTTTCGGAAGCATGCTCTTGATCTTAGCCGCATCCTCGATCGTGCGGATCGAGACGACCTTGTCGAGCTCGCAGCCCTTGATGGGCGGCACGAAGCAGTGCGCGCCGAGCGTGTAGATCAGCTTGTCGTAAGTGTAGACGGTGCCGCCCGCTTTGACGATCTTATTTTCAGGATCGATCGATTCCACGGCGGTCCCGCCGATGAAGCGGACGTCATTATCCTCGAACCAGGATGCCGGCTCGACCGCCATCTGGTCGCCGCCGAACTCCGAGAGCATCGCCTTGGTCAGCATCGGGCGGTTGTAGGGCAGGTGCTTTTCGCCGGAAATGAGCGTGACCGCGGCGGTCCTGTCGCGCTCGCGGATCGCCCGCGCGGCCTCGAGGCCGGCGATGCCGCCTCCGAGAATGAGATAATGGCGGTCCGTGTTGTTCTTAAAGCCGCTGCCGGCGTCGCCGGCGGGCACGAAGTTCTCCGGGCCGACGCCGCAGACCGGGCATTCGGAGAGCGAGGAGTCGAAGATGGCGCCGCAGACGAGGCATTTGACGAGCGTACGCGCGCCGCCGGAGCTCTGCTTCTTCTGCTCCTTCTTCAGCAGGACGCAGGCGAAGTTGTAGCCGAAGTCGTAGGCGTCCGCCAGCTGGTTCGCGTCGGGCTTGAAGCGGACCCGGAAGCCGTCGAGGACGCGCAGCCGGATCTGTTTCAGGCGCTCGATGATGTGGGGAACGCCCTCGCCGGACCAGCCGTAGCTGCCGAACGCGGAGGCGAGGCGGCCCTTGAAGACCGGCGGGTACATGCCGAGCGTCAGGTTGTAGACGGGCTCGAGGGCTTCGCCGAGGATCGTGGGAGTGCCGAAGAGGTAGCCGTCGGCAGCCGCCATGTCGGCCGGCAGGGCGGTCTTGTCGTCGAAAATAAGATCATACCGGTGCACCTCCGCGCCGGCGTCCGCAACGCCCTTTGCGATGGCCTCCGAGAGCTCTTTCGTGTAGCCGTAGGCGCTGACGTAGGGCATGACGACGAGTTTTTTATTTTTCTTAGCGGGCGGCTGGCACCACTCCTTATACCAGCCGAAAATCTGGTCAAAATGAGAATCGAGCACCGGACCGTGCCCGCAGCAGATAAACTCGATCTCGAGATCGCGGATCCGCTCGAGCGCATTGTACATGTAGGGGTAGGCGAACGGGCCGATGATGCAGTCAAAATAGTATTTTGTCGCGTCGGCATAGCCCGCCTCGTCGGTGACGGAGGAGCGCAGGATCCCTTCCGCCGCGTAGTGTGAGCCGAAGGAGTCGCAGGTGAAGAGGGTTTTTATTTCCGGGACATAGGTGTACATGGTGTCCGGCCAGTGAAGGTTGGGCAGGACCATGAACTCGAGGGTCTTGTCACCGAGGGAGAGGGTCATGCCGTCGGAGACCGCGATGCTGTTGAAGTCGGTGTTGATGATGTGCTTCAGGAACTGGATTGCGGTGCCGGTGGCGACGATCGTGATGTGGGGATTCAGTTCGAGGAGCCTGGCGATGGAGCCGGCGTGGTCCGGCTCGGTGTGGTCCATGACGAGGTAGTCAATCTGGCTTGCGGAGGCAACGGATTCGATGTAGCCGGCCATCTCCTCGAAGAAGGCGGCCTTGGAGGTCTCGAAGAGCGCGGTTTTCTCGCTCCCTTCGAGGAGGTAAGAGTTGTAGGATGTGCCGTATTTTGTCTCCATGATGATGTCAAATACGCGAAGCTGCGGGTCAAGCACGCCGGTCCAGTAAAGGTCCTGTCTGATTCTGAAAGCTTTCATGGTTCACCTCCTGCAATTGTGATTATTTGCTTACAGAATAACACATCTGTGCCGAAAAATAAAGCAGGATGCACAAGGATTTCAACGCGCTTGGGGACGGTTCTCCTCTGCGGTTGGGACGGTTCTCCGCGGAGGAGAACCGTCCCCTGGCGCGTTGACCACTTGCGCAGGCTCCGGATCTGTGGTAAAGTGCTTCTGTAAAGAAAACCTGTACTGCGCAGGCGCAGAAGGAGCAGAATATGTCTGAAAATAAAATCATCCCCCGCACCGCCTCCGTCACCCGCACTACCAAGGAGACGGACATCGCTCTCACCCTGAATCTGGACGGGACCGGAAACTCCTCGATCGACACAGGAATCGGCTTTTTTGATCACATGCTCGACGGTTTCACCCGGCACGGTCTCTTCGACCTGACCTGCACCGTGAAGGGGGATTTTGCCGTCGATTCCCACCACACGATCGAAGATACCGGGATCGTTCTCGGAAGCGCGATCCGTGAAGCGCTCGGGGACAAGGCCGGTATCCGGCGCTACGGCAGCTTTGCGCTTCCGATGGACGAGACTCTGATCCTCTGCGCGGTGGATCTCTGCGGGCGGCCGTATTTTTCATCCGACGTCGCTTTCACGGTCCCGAAAATCGGGGAAATGGACACCGAGATGGTCCGCGAGTTCTTCTATGCGGTTTCCTACGCAGCCGGGATGAATCTTCATTTTCATATGATCAGCGGCGGCAACAACCATCACATCGCGGAGGCGTCCTTCAAGGCGTTCGCAAAGGCGCTCGACATGGCGACCGGGTTTGACCCGCGCGTTGCCGGGGTGTGGTCGACGAAGGGGTCGCTTTGAGCCGTTTTTTGGGCTGAAAAAAATTTTTTTAAAAAAAATGAAAAAAGTGCTTGCATTTTGCGGAGCATGTGACTATAATAACACTTGCGTCGCGAAAAGCGAGCAAACGCACCTCTAGCTCAGTTGGTAGAGCACCTGACTCTTAATCAGGGTGTCCAGGGTTCGAGCCCCTGGAGGTGCACGAAGAGCAGATCCGATCGGATCTGCTTTTTTTGTTGCCTTCGCGGGCGGACCAACGTGCCTGGGGACGGTTCTCCGCGGAG
>OCTX012244914.1_pt1 | contig 11004 bp, 5 predicted proteins | sample 1539691 | NCBI WGS metagenome assembly OCTX01 (sample SAMN02144231, study PRJEB22623) | gut metagenome | biome: sheep rumen | host: Ovis aries | place: New Zealand | reverse complement strand
CGGCACCTTCGTCGTTACGGAACTCCTGTACGAGCCAGTCGATGATGACCTGGTCGAAGTCGTCGCCGCCGAGGTGGGTGTCACCGTTGGTTGAGAGCACCTCGAACACGCCGCCGCCGAACTCCAGGATGGAGATATCGAACGTACCGCCACCGAGGTCGAACACGGCAATCTTCATGTCCTTGTTGGCCTTGTCGACACCGTAGGCCAGAGCGGCAGCCGTCGGCTCGTTGACGATACGGCGCACGTTCAGACCGGCAATCTGACCGGCCTCCTTGGTAGCCTGGCGCTGAGAGTCAGAGAAGTAGGCAGGCACGGTGATGACGGCATCAGTCACCTCCTGGCCCAGATAGTCCTCGGCAGTCTTCTTCATTTTCTGCAGGATCATAGCCGAAATCTCCTGCGGGGTGTACTTGCGTCCGTCGATGTCGACGCGGGGGTAGCCCCCTTCGTTAACAACTGAATAAGGTACGCGCGAGATTTCCTTCTCCGTCTGCTGCCAGTTCTCACCCATGAAGCGCTTGATGGAGTACACCGTCTTCTTCGGGTTGGTGATAGCCTGACGCTTGGCGGGGTCGCCAATCTTGCGCTCACCGTTGTCCACAAAACCAACGACTGAAGGTGTCGTACGCTTACCCTCGCTGTTGGCAATCACTACCGGCTCGTTGCCTTCGAACACGGCGACGCAGCTGTTGGTAGTTCCTAAGTCAATTCCAATAATCTTTCCCATAATTCTTTATTTTTTTAATTGTTATTATTCATGTTCTGACACTAACGTCATAGCAAAGCACGTGCCAAAATGACTTCTTGCGGGATAAAACGTCAGTCGATGCGCCATTTTGTCACAGATGGCACACGCAACAGGGGCAGTCCTGCCACCAGCAGAACCGCCCCTGAGCAATGTCATCAGCCAAGCCGACAGTCAGTCCTTGTCGGCAATAGCCTGCATGATTTTAGCCTCCAGCTCTTCACACAGTTCGGGATTATCCTTCAGCAGAGCCTTTGTGGCATCGCGTCCCTGAGCCAGTTTCTGGTCGTCATAGCTGAACCACGAGCCGCTCTTCTTGATGATGCCGTACTCTACGCCGAGGTCCACGATTTCGCCAATCTTAGATATACCCTCGCCGAAGGTAATCTCAAACTCGGCCTTGCGGAAGGGCGGTGCCACCTTGTTCTTCACCACCTTCACGCGCACCTGGTTGCCAATGGGCTGGTCGCCGTCCTTCAGTGTAGTCACCTTGCGGATGTCCAGTCGCACCGACGAGTAGAACTTCAGTGCATTACCGCCGGTGGTAGTCTCCGGGTTGCCGAACATCACGCCAATCTTCTCGCGCAGCTGGTTGATGAAGATGCACGTCGTCTTAGTCTTCGAGATGGTCGATGTCAGTTTACGCAAAGCCTGGCTCATGAGCCTTGCCTGCAGTCCGACAGCCGAGTCGCCCATGTCGCCCTCGATTTCCTTCTTCGGCGTCAGCGCAGCCACGGAGTCGACGATGATGATGTCGATAGCCGCCGAGCGGATCAGCTGGTCGGCAATCTCGAGGGCCTGCTCGCCATTATCGGGCTGCGAGATGTACAGGTTGTCGATGTCGACGCCCAGTTTCTCGGCATAGAAGCGGTCGAAGGCATGCTCAGCGTCGATGAACGCAGCAATGCCGCCCGCCTTCTGTGCTTCGGCAATGGCATGAATGGCCAGTGTGGTCTTACCACTCGACTCCGGCCCGTAAATCTCGATGATGCGCCCCTTGGGGTAGCCGCCCACGCCGAGAGCGGCGTTCAGTCCTATCGACCCGGTGGGTATCACCTCGACGTTCTCTATCTTCTCTTCGCCCATGCGCATGATGCTTCCCTTGCCGAAGTCCTTCTCAATCTTCGACATGGCAGCCTGCAGGGCTTTCAGTTTCTCCTGCTGCGGATTCAGCTGTTCGGTTTCTTCTTTCTTTGCCATTGTATTCTTATTGTTTTGGTTTGCTATTATGACGCAAAGTTACAACAATTCCACTGGTCTGCAAAGAAACCTCCCGCTTTTTTAGGTTTTATTCATACTTTCCCCCGTCGTCTGGTCGGCATGACAGTATCGAGAAAGAAAAGCATAAAAGACTCAAACCACACAAGATTATACCGTTTCCAACGCCTCTTTAGCCATAGCTGAGGCGGTTGCAGCGCGGTGACGGATGTGACGGATGTAATTGCAAACTGAGTGACTACAGCTCCAGGTCGACGTCGTGCTGCTCGTGCCAAGGCAGGCCCTGCTGGTTGAGCTGCTCCATGAAGGGGTCGGGGTCGAACTCCTCGACGTTGTAGACACCGGGCTTGCGCCAGAGGCCCTTGCAGAACATCATGGCGCCGATCATGGCGGGCACGCCGGTGGTGTAGCTGACGCCCTGCATGCCCGTCTCCTGGTAGGCGGCGCGGTGCGAGCAGTTGTTATATACATAATAGGTGTGCTCCTTGCCGTCGTTGCCTATGCCGCGTATGCGGCAGCCGATGCTGGTCTCGCCCTCGTAGTTCTCGCCGAGGTCCTGGGGGTTGGGCAGCACGGCCTTGAGGAACTGCAGCGGCACGATCTTCACCTTGGCCGTGCCCGATCCGTCGGCCAGCGGCGCCTCGTAGACGACCTCGTCGATGCGGCTCATGCCGATGTTCTGAATCACCTCGAGGTGCTTCAGGTACTGCTGTCCGAAGGTCATCCAGAAGCGTGCGCGCTTAATCGTCGGGTAGTTGATGACGAGCGACTCTATCTCCTCGTGGTGCAGCAGGTAGCTGTCGCGCGGTCCGATGCCGGGGTACGTCAGGTCGCGGTGAATCTCCAGCGGCTCGGTCTCCACCCATTTGCCGTCCTGCCAGTAGAGGCCCTTCTGGGTGATCTCGCGGATGTTGATCTCGGGGTTGAAGTTGGTGGCGAAGGCCTTGTGGTGGTCGCCGGCGTTGCAGTCGACGATGTCGAGGTAGTGCAGCTCCTTGAAGTGGTGCTTGGCGGCGTAGGCGGTGAAGATGCTCGTCACGCCCGGGTCGAAGCCGCAGCCGAGTATGGCCGTCAGTCCGGCCTCGCGGAATCGGTCGCGGTAGGCCCATTGCCATGAGTACTCGAAGTGAGCCTCGTCCTTCGGCTCGTAGTTTGCCGTGTCGAGGTATGAGCACCCGCAGGCCAGACAGGCGTCCATGATGGACAGGTCCTGGTAAGGCAGCGCCAGGTTGATGACCAGCTCGGGCTTAAAGTCGGCGAAGAGCGCCTTCAGCTGCTCCACGTCGTCGGCATCCACCTGTGCCGCCTGTATTTTTATGGGTGTCGGGCGCTGGTCGCTGGGTGTCAGCAGGCCCTTGGCCCTGATTGCCTCCACAATCTGGTCGCACTTCACCTTGCGGCGACTTGCTATCATGAACTCAGTAAACACGTCGGCGTTCTGCGCTATCTTAAACGCAGCCACCGTGGCGACGCCTCCGGCGCCAATCATTAGTACTCTTGCCATTCTGCTTATTCGTTTTTAGTAATCATGGCACAAAGTAACAACATTTTTCAGAAATAACCAAATCTTTTCCCATGTTTTTTCACTTGCACAGCCTCACCTCGCTCAGACGCGGCGTCTGGCGGCCCTGCTCGGCGGCAATGGCGACGGTGACGTTGCCCTTCAGGCCCTCGGGCAGGCTGACGGTGGCCACGCCCTGGCGGTCGAAGCGGACGGTACCCACGCTGCGGCCGTCGATGCTGACCACCATGGCCTCGCGGTCGGCAAAGCCCTTCAGGCGGAGCGTCTTGGCGCCGTCGGCCTTCATGCGGTAGGCGAACTGGCTGCGCGTGCGGCGCCAGTGTATGCCCTCGTCGCTGCCGTTCCACGAGCCGTCGCCCTGATAGAAGTGGTCGCTCTCTGACTGCTGCTCGCCGCAGAACACCTTGTCGGCGGTCTGAGCCTCAAGAGCCATACGGGCCTGCTCCTGGGCAGCCATCTCCTGCTGGCGCGCCGTCCACTCCTGCTGCGAGTAGAGCGGGAAGTAAATCTGGTAACGGCACTCGTAGAGCTGGTAGAAGGGCTGGAGCGTCAGGCCCTCGTACTGCGGCAGCGTCAGTCCGGTCAGCCTGAAGCTGAGGGGCTTGCCCTCAATAGGCTGCAGGTGACTGAGTATCTGGTCGGCAGAACCGATAATCGCCGGCATCTGGTTCAGCGGAATCTTCGGACCGTTGGCAATGTGGCCGCCGCGGCTGTCGTCGGCATACATGCCGTCCTGGCGGTCGGTGCCGGTCTTGGCGGCGAGCACTACGGGCCCGTAGAGGAACGAGTACTGCGGCCGGCCGTCGGGGGTGGTCATGGCCGTCAGGTGCATGGGCGTCTCAACGCGCAGGCGGTCGCCGTCCTGCCACTTACGGTCGACGACGAGGTAGCCGTTCTCGGCCTTAGCGTCGACGGCTGAGCCATCGCCCAAGGTGACCTTCATGTCGTTGCACCACTGCGGAATGCGTATCTTCAGGGCGAAGCGGCGCGCCTTCTTCAGCGTCAGCGTCAGTGTGGTCGACGGCTCCTGGGGGAAGCGGTTCTCCTGGCTGACGACGAGGTCGCCCCACGTCAGCGTCGAGGGGATGAAGAGGTTCACCAGCAGGTCGCTGCCCTCGTGGGCGTAGATCATCTCGCCGTAGCGGGCGGGGTTCTCCATGCCCGTGCCCACACAGCACCACATCGATGTCTGTGGCTGTGAGTAGACGCGGTAGTGGCCCGGGCGCATCGGCGTGAAGTAGACGAAACCGCCCTGCACGGGGTTCAGTATCGACAGGATGTGGTTGTAGAGTGCGCGCTCGTAGTAGTCGATGTAGCTCTTGTCGGCCGATGTCTGGTAGAGCATCGACGTCAGTCGCAGCATGTTGTAGGTGTTGCAGCTCTCAGGCCCCTGCTCTGATGCCAGCAGCTCGCTGAAGTCGTCGGTGGGGTTGAAGTGCTCGCGCATGGAGTTGCCGCCGATGCTGACGCTGCGCTGGCCGATGACCACCTGCCAGAAGAACCGTGCCGCACGGTCCCAGTCGTCGAGGCCTTCGAGGTCGGCAATGCGCTTGTAGCCGATGACCTTCGGTATCTGCGTGTTGGCGTGCTTGCCGGTCAGGTTGTCCTCGCCGCGCAGCAGTGGCTCGAGCATGCGCTTGTCGCTGAACTGGTGGGCCAGTCGCAGGTACTTCTTGTCGCCGGTGATGGCGTAGACGTCGGCAAAGGTCTCGTTCAGTCCGCCCTGCTCCGAGATGAGCATCTTCTGAATCTGCTCGTCGCTGAGCTGGCTCACCTCCTGAATCATCCAGTCGGTGAGCTTCACCAACATCTCCTTAGCCTGCTTCCGTCCGGCTATGAGGTAGGCGTCGCGCAGCCCGGCGTAAATCTTGTGTATATTATAAAGAGGTACCCAGCGGTCGTTCAGTCCGAATGAGTTTGGGCGTATGTTGCCCTGGGCTATCTCGCCCCAGATTTTCTTCGGGTCGGGCACGCCGCTCAGGTAGCCGTCGCCGCTGGCGTCCTGGCATCGGCGCAGTTCGCTGAGCACGTAGTCGAGGCGTGCCCCGATTTCGCGGTTGCCGGTGGCGGCGAGCATGTAGCTCAGTGCCGACACGTAGTGGCCGCCTATGTGGCCGTCGAGTCCGGTGTTCTCCCAGTTGGTGTAGTTGTCGGCCTTGGGTGAGAGCCCGGCTCCCTTCAGGTAGGGTGCCAACAGCCGGTCGGCGTCGAGCCCCAGCAGGTAGCAGATGTCGGCCTGCTGGTTCTTGAGGAATTGGCTGTCGCCCAGTCGGACGCTGCTGATGGGGAATGTCTCAACCCGCGTAGGCAGGGCTGCCGCCCCAGCGCTCAGGGCAATAAAGGCTGCGCAGAACAGAAAAAGTCGTTTCATAATCTTTGTGGTAATGGTTTGTGGTTACAGTAATTTAAATTCGTCTACGTCGATATAGCCGCCGGTCTTCTTCGTAGCATAGTTGAAGATGGCAAACTTAGAGCCCATGAAGAAGCGGCGGTAGTCGAAGTTGCAGCGGTAGTTCTTCGACCCTATCTGCTTCCACTCCTGTCCGTCGAGACTGTAGTAGAAGTTGGCGGCGTCGCCGTGGCCGGGCCTGAAGTCACCGTCGATGCGCAGCCAGACCTGCTTGGCCTTGGGTGCCAACTTCGTCAGCGACACGCCTTCAATCATCTTGTCGTCGACGTTGGTGACGGCCTTCTCGCGGTCGGAGAGGCTGACTTTCTGCTCGCTCATCTCGAGGAAGACTGTCTTGCCGTTCTTCTTCAGGGTTAGCACGCCCGAGTCGCCGTTGAAGGCGCAGAAGCCGGCGCAGTCGCCGTCCTTCATCCTGGAGTAGTCGATGCAGACCACACCGCTGCACGTCGGACCGAACATACGCTGGGTCAGCGTGTTGGGTGCCAGATAGAGGTTGTCCACCACGCGGCTGGTCTTCAGGCGCAGGTATCCGGGACGTTCGCTGAGGCTCCAGGCAGCGTTGATGGGGTTGTGGTTCCACTGCCAGTGCAGGCCGAGAAGCCTCCCCCCAGCCCCCTCCGACTGGAGGGGGAGGTTGAAGTCGTCGCTGCAGACGATAGTCTTCTTGGGCTGACCGCTGACGATGGGGCGCACGACGTCGGGCACCTTGCCGTGCTCGTCGCCGAGCATCGGCCAGTCGTCAATCCAGCGCACGGGCGACAACGTCAGCACACGGCCCACACCGCCACGGTCCTGGAACATGATGCCATACCAGTCGCCATTCTCGCTGTCGACGATAGTTCCCTGAGCCAGATAGGAGAAGCCGCCGAAGTCGCTCTCCAGGATGACGTTCTTCTCCCACTTGCCGTTGAGGTCCTTCGTGCGGTAGCACACCTCGCGGCGGTGACGGCCGGGGGCATAGACATGGCTGATGAGCTGGGCGTAATAGGTGCCGCGATGCTTGATGACACGTGTACCCTCCAGCAGTCCACGCTCGTCGGCCTCGCGCTGGAAGTAGTGGCGCAGGCTACCATCAACGACGCCCTTCAGGTCGCGTGTCAGCTGACACATCTCGCCCGTACCGAAGAAGACGTAGGGCGTGCCGTCGTCGTCGAAGAAGAGCGTGGCGTCATGGAAGTGGCGCAGCCGGGCGTGGATGGTCCACGGCCCTTCGGCCTTCGGGGCGGTGAAGATATAGGTGTCGCCCATCGGGCCCGCCTCGTTGGGCGCCAACAGCGCCCAGAAGCGGCCGTCGTGATACTTCAGCGACGTGGCCCACTGGCCGCGGCCGTAGACGGTGCCCTCCTTGAGGTCGTACTTCGGCGAGTCGGTCAGGCGGTCGAAGATGTAGCCCACGGTCTCCCAGTTCTTCAGGTCCTTCGAGGCCATCACCGGCGCGCCGGGCATCAGGTGCATCGTGGTCGTTACCATATAGTAGGTGTCGCCCACGCGGATGACGTCGGGGTCGGGACAGTCGGCCCACAGCATGGGGTTGTGAATCAGTGCGCTGTCGCGGTCGGCAGCGAGCGTCGGCATGGCCAGGGCCAGCGTCAGGGCAATCAGAAATGTTCTCATCGTATGAAGTGTTTTAATGGTTTACCGTCTTTGCCACGGCTGATGACCAGCCCACGCGTCGGTCGGGCGACGCGGCGCCCCGTGAGGTCGTAGGTGTCATTAACGCTAACCTCAACCTTAACGCTAACTATGGCGTTGGGGGCTTCGCCGATGGCGATAAAGGAGCCGTCGTAGTCAGGGCGGGCATAGGCGCCGAACGGCTGTAGTGTGGAGGCAGCTTCTATGCGGCGCAGCCCTATTTGGCCATCCTGGCTGTCGAGCACGAAGTCGCCGGCAAACAGCGGCGCACTGGCGTATGTGCCGCGAAGCACATCGCCGAGCGGGCTGACGGCGTAGCTCACCTCGCCCTGACCGGTAAAGGTCGCCTCGCCCTGGCCCTTGACGAGCACGGGCTGGTGGGCCGGCACGGAGCGCATCTCAACCAGCGACAGGTCGTCGGCAATGGTATAGACCCTGACGCCCTCGGGCGCGTTGGCCGCGAAGGGCAGCATCAGCAGGCGGTAGCCGTCGAGGGTGCAGGTGAACGTGGCTTTCTCGGCCGTGAACGCCTTGGCGGGGCGGAAGTCGCCGCCGTCGGCGCGCAGCACGAGATTGCGGCAGACGCCGCCTGCCACGATGTTGTCGCCGGCGAGCGGACTGCCCTCGGCGGTGTAGACCACGCGGTTGGTGCCCTCGAGCCACGGTAGCCGTGCGGGCAGGTCGGTGACGCTGCTCAGGTCGACGCTGGTGCAGGCCGGGTCGGCGCTGTAGTCCATCACGTTCGAGTCGTCGGCCACGTATGCTCCGCTGAGCATGCCGGCATAGTCATTGCCGAAGTAGACGTCGCCGAAGGTGATGGTCAGGTGCGACTGGCTGTTGTCGCAGGTCAGCGACAGCAGACCGATGCAGCCGTCCTGAAGCGTCGCCGGCGAGAGGTCGAAGACGAGGTCGAAGTTCTGCGCCTGGCTGAGGTCTATCCGGCCGTAGTCGTGGGTGGCCACCTTTCCCTTGGCGTTGACGTAGGTCAGCGTGGTGGCGCCGGCGGTCAGTGCGCTGGTGGTCGTCACCTTCTTGACGTGCATCACCAGCTGCGAGAAGCGGTCACTGAGGGCCAGATAGCCGTAGGTGGTGTTCTTGCGGCTGGAGATGAGGGGGTTCGAGTTGTCGAAGGTCTTGGCCTTGCCCGACAGCTTATAGGTCGTGCCGAAGCTGCTCTTCGTCGGGGTCATGTCGTCGATGCGGTCGAAGCGGGTGGCCTTTCCCGTCATGTCCGACGCCTGGCGGTCGCGCGTCCGAATGCAGAGCACCGTGGCGACGCTCTGGGCGGGTATGCTGACCGCGGGGCGGCACTGCTCCTCGTCGAGCGTCTGCCGCGTGGCGGTGAAGTTCTTGGCCTTGGTCGTGGTGTAGAGGGTCACGCCGTTGGTATAGAAGGGCAGGTCGACGGTCGTCTCAACGTCGGTGTCGGTGGCGTTGGCCAGCACGACGGCCACGGTGTCGGCCGATGCCGACAGATAGGCCGACCCTTCGAGCCCGCCGCCGAAGGTGGCCTCGATGCGGTCCATGCCGGTGACGAAGCGTGCGAAGTGGGCCATCACGTAGCCGCGCTTGGTGATGGTGCCGCTGCTGCCCGCCCCGCGCTGTCCGTCGCCCATCATGCCGTAGTAGCGCTTGGCGGCATAGTGAATCCAGGCGTTGAAGTTGCCGAGCATGCAGGTGTTGATGGCGCGGAAGAAGTTGAAGAAGTCCTTCGAGAAGTCGAAGCTGCGGGTGTTATTCTCGGTCTCGTTCCAGTTTATCAGGTACTCGGTCATCCACAGCTCCTTGCCCTTGGTGCCCAGCTGCTTGTAGGCCGACTGTATGCCGCCGTACTGGTGGCCGCCGTAGATGTCGAAGCAGTCGAGCACGTCGGCCTTGTTTAGGGCGTTGGCATACGAGTCGCTGACGGCCAGCGTCTCGGGGGCCATCACGCGGCAGCTGATGGTGCGGCCGTAGGTCTTGACGAACGTGGCAATGTCGGCGGCCGACCACAGGCAGCCGGCATAGTCGGCCGGCCAGTCGGGCTCGTTCTGTATGGAGATGGCGTCGAGCTCGACACCGTTCGCGCGCATGTACTGCACGTAGTCCTCAAGATACTGGGCGTAGTCGGCCCAGTGCTCCTTCTTCAGGTAGCCCTGTGTGCCGTCAGAGTTTCTGGCATTGCTGGTGCCGTTGGTCTTCCACTCTGCCGGCTGCCCCCAGGGCGAGGCGAAGACGATGAGCCCCATCTGCTTGGCCAGCTTGGCCGTCGCCAGCGACTGGCTCCAGGCGTTCTTGCCGATGGGTATGTAGAGGCGCATGATGTTGCAGCCGACGGTGCTCGTCGGCCCCCACACGCGCTTAATCTCCGTCGTCGTCATGTGATTATAGGTGAACTGCGGCGAGCAGACGAAGCCGCCGAAACCGGTGATGTGTTGATACTTGGTCTGGGCACTGACGCGCACGGTGGCACGCTGTGCCGACAGGGTTGCCGACAGCAGCAGTGAGCAGAGTAATAGCAGAGCCTTCTTCATATTAACAGTTTTTCCGGTGCAAAGGTAATAAAAAATGCGGCAACGGGTGCCGCATTTTGTATCGTTTACTTAAAATATTGTCACATATCGCTATTTAAACAGGCTCTGGGCCATCTGGCGGAGGCTGCGGCGCCAGGTCAGGAACTCGTGGCCCGTACCCTCAGAGACGTAGCCCTCGGCGTTGAAGCCGGCAGCCTTCAGTGCCTCGACCGACTTCTTGATGCCGTCGGGGTTCTCCTTCGAGCCGCAGCTCTGGAAGATGTACTTCACCTGGTTCTTGTCCTTAATCTCGTCGGGGGAGTACTGGCCGCCGCTGAGCAAGCCCCAGTAGCCGAACAGCTCGGGACGGCGCAGGGTGATGAGCTTGGTCTCCATGCCACCCATCGACAGGCCGGCCATGGCGCGGCTCCACTTGTTGGTCTTGGTCAGGTAGTTCTTGTCGATGAAGGGGATGAGTTCGTCGCAGAGGAGCGTCTCAAACTCCTTGGCGGTGAACTGTCCGATAGAGCCGAACTTGAAGTCGTTGGTCAGTCCGTAGGCCATCACGACGATGAAGGGTTTGATTTTGCCTTCGGCAATCAGGTTGTCCATGATGATGCCGGCCTTGCCCTGTACGGGCCAGCTGGTCTCGTTCTCGCCCCAGCCGTGCTGCAGATAGAGTACGGGATAGCGTGTCTGTTCGAGCTTGCCGTTCTTGCCCTTCACGAGCTTGCCGTAGCCATTGGGCAGATAGACATTGGCTGTCTGCATCTTGCCGGTGCTCTCCGACCAGAAGTTCACCTGCTGTATGTTGCCGTGAGCGATGTCCTTGCGCCAGGCGTAGAAGTCCTTGTCCTTGGCAGGAATCTCGATGCCGCTCTCCCACCGGCAGGAGCCGAAGTAGTTGTGCGTGCCGGGGTCGTTGACGGTGGCGCCGTCGATGGTCAGGTGGTAGTAGTGGAAGCCCTCGTCCATGGGGCCG
>OCTX012253978.1_pt1 | contig 11007 bp, 9 predicted proteins | sample 1539691 | NCBI WGS metagenome assembly OCTX01 (sample SAMN02144231, study PRJEB22623) | gut metagenome | biome: sheep rumen | host: Ovis aries | place: New Zealand | reverse complement strand
TGCCGCAGCCCGTCTCGCCGACGATCGCCACATATTCTCCGGATTTGATCCGGATACTCATGTCGTCCAGGACGTCCGGCATTGTATCTGAATAGCGGAAACTCACATGATTCAGTTCAATATTGCCGCCAAGCCTCGTCACGATCTGCCTGCCGCCCGTTACTTCCGGCTCCTGATCCAGTATGGGCATCACCATCTCAATGGTGGGACGGATTCCCGCGATAATGAGAGCAATGGAAGAGATTTCCATAAACGCGGCGGAAATATATCCGTAGGATGCTGTAAAAGCGATGTAATTGTCATACGTGACGCCGCTGCTGATCGCCGCGCTGTACATGACAACTGTTCCGATCAGGCTGATCGCCGCGCTGATCACCGAATTCATTTTGATGATCATGGGCGGATTATACATATACTCCGCCTCTTTCGAGTACAGCTTTGCCCAGCGCGCAAATGCCCTTTTCTCCGCTCCTGCAAGCTTGATCTTCTGAATTCCCGTGATCATGGCGTAGTTCATACCGTTTTCCTGAGCGGCCAGTTTCATGGATTCTCTGGAGATCGCAGTATTGAGAAGCGTAGATACCACCGAGAATACCAGCGTGGTCACTGTGACAGCCAGAGCCGGCGCCACGAGAGCCGGCGTATAGTGGAAGATCTGCACAATGTAGACCAATGAGAACAGTGATGTCACTCCCGTTGAAAGGATCGCCGACGCAAGCTGTTTGCACAGTTCTGAGATCGACTGAACTCTCGAATACAGTTCACCTGCGCTGTATTTGCGGAAAAAGGAAGCGGGAAGCGAGAGGATCCTCATCATCACCGCCGCTTCGATCGCGACGGACTGTTTGGTCTGAACAGCCTGCGTGATCATATTGCTGACTGTCCCGAACATAAGATGTCCGATCGAGACGCTGATCATAAAGACTGTCAGGGCAATGAGCATATTTATCTGCCCGCTCTTAAGGACTCTGCCGTATGCCAGTTTGGTCAGCATAGGCGTAATAGCCCCTATGCCCGTCAGGATCGCGCTGGCTGCCAGGATCATCGTATGGTCCGCAACAGATCTCGAAAGAGCCATATAGATCAAAAGATCCTTGATGCCGAGTTTTTTCTGGGGAAACGGTTTGTAGAAGCAAAGCCCCGTATCCTCAAACAATTTCTGGGTGGTGTCATTGATCCTGCATCTCTTGAGCGTGACAGGATCTGTAAACTCATAGCCGCTGATCTTTCCCGGCACCACTGCCACAGGAATACCGCCTTCCTTATAGATCATGAGCATCGAACCGGCTGCATCCTTGTACCATCCGGGCGGAAGATAGACAGTCCTGCGCATGATGCCGTGGGGCTCCAGCAGATAATCGAGCTGATCGTTTAGTTCCGTGATATCGTCAGGGATATCCCTGCTGCGGACACCCATACTCTGAAGAACAGCGTCTATAGCGTTCTTAGTCCTGATCCGGTTGTTCTCCAACGAAGCCTGCAGCTCCCGTCCCATGACGGAACCCGCCATATCCAGAAAGGATTCCTCCAGCAGCACTTCATCATTCAGTTTTCTCATACGGATCTGTTCGTCAAACCAACCCATACTGTTATTCTCCTCGCCGACTTAATTGCTGCTCACCAGCTGCGTATACATTCCTCCGAGCGCGTAGAGCTCTTCGTGAGTTCCCCGCTCCGCCACTACACCGTGATCCATTACAATGATCTCATCGCAGTCTCTGATCGTGGAGAGTCTGTGCGCGATCACAATGCAGGTAACTCCTCTGTCTCTGATCGACTTCACGACATTATATTCTGTCTTCGCGTCCAGCGCGGAGGTAGCCTCGTCCATGATCACTATAGTGGGATCCTGCGCCAGCACTCTGGCGATCTCAAGTCTTTGCCGCTCTCCTCCCGAGAAATCAGTGCCGTTCTCCCTGATCCTGTATTCATAACCTCCCGCGCGCTGCATGATCTTGTCGTGGATCTGCGCGTCCCGGGCCGCAAGTATCATTTCATAGTTCTCGATCGTGGTGTCCCACATCTTGATATTGTTGGCTATGGTATCCTCAAACAGCGTGATATCCTGATCCACAACTGCCAGCGATCCCCTGAAAACGGCTTTATCGATCTCTCTGATCGGTTTTCCGTCAAAAAGGATCTCTCCGTCCCATGGTTTATACAGCCCGGAAAGGAGCTTGGCCAAAGTAGATTTGCCGCTGCCGGAAGCACCGACAAAGGCAATGCTCTTTCCCGGCTCCAGTTTCATGCAAAAATCCTGGATCAGGGGCTTGCCCAAAGGGGCGTATCCGAAGGTCACGTCCTTCATCTCGACGAGTCCTGAAAGCTTGGCGAAAGAAACATCCGGCGTATCAGCGCTCACTTCATTGTCCGCGAGCTCATCCGTCCGGTATTCCATTACGTCCTCGATCCTCTCCATCTCCGTTCTGATCTCCTGGACAGTCTGGCCTGTCGTGATCAGCTGGGTGGCCGGTGCGAGGAACTGCTTCATGTAAACTGCGAACTGAGTGATCATACCGGGTGTGAACTCTCCCCTCATTGCGAGGTTGATGCCCATAAACAGTACGAGACAGTCCGTGACCTCCGATACGATCAGAGGAAGGAGCCCCAGATACTCGTCTGTCCTGGAGAACCTTACATCCTGGGCATTGACACTGGCCTGGTAGCCCGCCCATCTCTCGAAAAATCCGGTCTCTGAGCCGCTCGCCTTAATGGATTCGATCATCTCGATCCCGGCGATCGTAGTGCCCGTCAGCTTACCGCTGTCTCTGACCTGTACTCTCGCGATATTGATCCTCTTCTCCGATATATATCTGGAAAACAGGCCGTTGAGCAGAACAGAGAATATGCCGAGGATCGTCATCGGCAGACTCATTCTGATCATGATCACAAGATAAAAGAACATCATGCCCGTATTGAGAGCCAGCGGCGCGAAAGTATTGACAAGGTTAGACGCGACCTCTGTGTTGGAGTTTTGTCTGGACTGAATATCGCCGGCCATTCTCTGGGAGAAGAATTCCATCGGCAGCCGCAGGATCTTCCACATAAAGGAGGAGCTGCTGACAATGGCAAGTTTTCCGTTGATCCTCAATGAGTAGACGATATTGATCCAGGAGACCGCGATCTGCAGCGCCGTAAATACCGACAGGAGCACCAGGAAAGGAACTGCCCAGTCCGGATTCTTTCCTGTCAGAAGCCTGTCCATGAACACCTGGGTGAAACCGGGTGAAATGATTCCGCAAAGGGACGAGATGATCGTAGTCAGCACGACGAAAGCGATCGCCGGTCCGGCGCCCTTGAGCCGTTTACTTGCAAAAGACAGCACGCTCTTGGGCTTCCCTGACGGCTCGAAGTCCTCTCCCGGCGAAAACATAAGGCAGATCCCGGTAAAGGACTCGTCGAACTCTTCCATTGACACTTCCACCCGTCCTCTCGCCGGATCGTTCAGTACCGCCTTGTTCCTGGTAAAGCCGTCCAGGACCACAAAGTGGTTGAAATTCCAGTGGATGATACAGGGAAAAACAGCGTTGTCGATCAGCATCTGCGGCTCCAGTTTGTATCCGTCCGCCACAAGGCCATAGTGACGCGCCGCCTTGAGCACATTTCCCGCGTTAGAGCCGTCTCTGGAAACGCCGCAGTCCACGCGGACCTTCTCGAGGGGTATCCACTTCTCATAATAGGCAAGAACCATTGTAAGACATGCGGCTCCGCATTCCAGCGCCTCCATCTGCATGATGACAGGAACTTGCGCCACCCCTCTCTTCACCGGTTCTTTTACTCTTTTTTTCGTAGCATTCATATGTAAAGCCTCTGCTGTTTTCCTCAGTTAGTCACAAACTTGATCGGATGAACGGACTCCACCGTTATGCTGGCCTCGTATACGCCGTCCTCGAGGTCTATATCCGCTTCGACCATATAGGTCCACTCGCCGGACTGAAGCCCTGTGCTGCTAAGGACATACTCGCCCACCTCTTCGCTGATCTGCACAGGCTCCGGGGAGATCTCCCTGACCACTGTCTTGTGGCCGTTGACCGTGATCTCCATTCCTTCCTTCACTGAAGGACGGTCGGACACCTTGATGAAGATCACCAGGTTCCTGTCTTTTACGACACCCGCTCCGTTTACGGTCGTGTAGATGTTGCCGAAAGTCGCCCAAACGAGCGCCCCGACCAGGATCAGGATGATCGCTCCGAGTGCCATCCAGATCGAAGGGCTCGTCACATGAATATAGTCGTTGAGTTTTTCGGGAGAAGTAATTCTCTCTACCGCTTTTTTTCTGAAAAGTTCATTGTTTTCCATATTTTGCACCATCCCTGTCAGTTCTGATTTTTTTCGGCTCTGCTGTCCGGGCATAATTACACATCATTATTATACTGTAGTTTCCGATATCCGCAAATAAAGTTTCCTGACCGCCCGGATTGAGGCGCAAAAAGGCCGCCGCACCGGTTTACGATGCGGCGGCCCGTTACATTACTCCGTCTGATCCTTATTCGATCGTGATGATATCCGAAAATCCCGTAATATCAAAGATCTCCCTTACATCGCTGCAGAGGTTGCGAACTGAGAACTTCCCGTTATCTCCCATAGCCTTCCTTGTTCCGAGGACTACGCGCAGACCTGCAGAGGAGATATATTCCAGGTTCTCAAAATCAAGGACCAGTTCCTCCACGCCGTCCAAGTTCTCCTTAATGACGTTTTCCAGTTCCGGTGCCGTCATTGTGTCCAGGCGGCCTGAGACTGCCAGAACCAGCCGATTTCCTTCTTTCTTCTTCTCGATTGTCATATTACCTCCTCGGTGCTAACCCTTGCGATCTGCAGATCATTCCTCAAAGGCGACCACAGCGCCATCATAATTATCAGCGATAAACTTCTTGATTTCGTCAGACTTCAGGACCTCTACGAGAGCCTTGATCCCCTCGTTCTCCTCATTTCCTGCCTTCACTGCGATGACATTTACATATGTCGCTGCAGCTTCAGAATCAGGAAGCTCGTAGGAAAGTGCGTCCTTCGCGGCGATAAGGCCGGCTTGAAGCGCGTAGTTGCCGTTCATAACGGAATATGCGACTTCATCCTTGACGTGAGGGATCTGGGCCGCTTCCAGCTCCTTGATCTCCACGTTGTGGGGATTCTCGGCGATATCCTGCTTGGTTGCCGTGATCCCGGCTCCGTCCTTAAGTTTAATTATACCATTGAACTGCAGTAAGAGAAGAGCTCTTGCTTCATTTGTTGTATCATTCGGTATCGCGATCACATCGCCGTCTCCGATCTCTTCAAGAGTCTTCTTCGTTCCGGGATAGATTCCCAGCGGCTCGTAGTGGATCTTGCCCGCTACCACAAGGTCTGTTCCCTTCTCTTCATTGAAGCTCTCAAGATAAGGTACATGCTGGAAGTAGTTGCAGTCGATCTCGCCGCTGTTGACCACCTCGTTGGGCTGTACATAATCTTCAAATACCTTTATATCAAGCTCGTACCCTTTCTCAGCGAGGAGGGGCTTGGCAGCCTCAAGGATCTCCGAATGAGGCGTGGGGCTGGCTGCGACGGTGATCGTCTTGCTCTCTTCGCTGCCCCCGGCAGACGCCGCCTGGTCGCCTGATGCGGATGTGGAAGCGCTTGATCCGCCGCAGCCCGCAAGGAGCGCTGCTGACAGAACAGCTGCCGTGAGTACTGATACAAATCTCTTTTTCATCTTGATCTCCTCTCCCGAGCATAATACCTGCTCTTCCGATTTCATTACTACTATAATAGCCCTCAAGCCTTCCTTCTGTCCAGTCGGGATGCAAGTCTCATGCCCGCAAATTGGAAAACCTGAACGATCGCCACAAGCAGAATGACCGTCACTATCATTATATCAAACTGATAGCGGTAATATCCATACTGAATAGCAACATCTCCGAGTCCGCCTCCGCCGACGGTTCCCGCCATGGCCGAATAGCCGAGGATCGTCGCAAAGGAGATCGTCACGCCGACGATCAGAGAGATCCTTGCTTCCACCAGAAGCACCTTGGTTATGATCGTCATTGTGTCGGCGCCCATCGCCTGAGCCGCCTCGATCACGCCATGGTCCACTTCCTTGAGGGAGGATTCAACCATTCTCGCGATAAAGGGAGCTGCTGACACAACCAGCGGCACTATGGTCGCGGTGGAGCCGTAACTCTTTCCCACGATCAGCCTGGTCAGCGGTATGATCAGGATCAGAAGGATCAGGAAAGGAATACTTCTCATGATATTTGTAATGATGTCGAGCACCCTGTAGACCACTTTATTGGGTCTTATGCCCTCCGCATCTGTCACTGCCAGGACGATGCCCCAGGGCAGTCCCAGCAAATATCCGAACAATGTCGAAAATCCGGCCATATAAAGCGTATTGATCGTCTCTCTGCCGATCATCGCCCATGTCTCAGGACTGAGCATATCCGGTCACCTCCTCTACATCCAGGCCTCGCTCGATCAGATAGCTGATCATGCGCTCCTGAAGTTCTTTATCGGCGGGAAGGCCGAGGATCATCTCTCCTCTCGCCACGCCGTGAACATCCTTAGTATCCGCCCTCAGAATATTGACAGGCGTCCCCATGGTCAGCACCATATTGGCAATGACCGGCTCAAAGGATGACTGCGTTCCGAATACTATACGGATCCTGCGGTCCTCGTGAAGCAGCGGGACCGTTCCGGCTGTGTTTTCCTCTATTGTCCACTCGTCGGGATCCTTTCCCTCGATGATGAGCTGCTTCGCCGCCCTGGACTTGGGATGTGTAAAGATTTCCTCCACGAGGCCGTTCTCCACAAGGCTTCCCTTCTCAATGATCGCCACGTTGTTGCAGATTTCCCGCACTACAGACATCTGATGCGTGATGATAATGATCGTGATCCCTGTCTCCGCGTTGATCTTTTTGAGCAGGTCAAGTATGGAGGCTGTTGTCTGCGGATCCAGCGCGCTGGTTGCCTCGTCGCACAGAAGGATCTTGGGATCGCATGCCAATGCCCTTGCGATCGCCACTCTCTGCCTCTGACCTCCCGAGAGCTGTGCGGGATAGGCCTTCTCTTTATCTTCAAGGCCGACTGTCTTGAGCAGTTCTCTGGCCTTTCCAACAGCGTCCTTCTTTTTGATCCCCTGGATCTGCAGAGGAAAGCACACATTGTCGATCACGGACTTCTGCATCAGCAGGTTGAAGCTCTGGAAGATCATTCCTATGCTGCTGCGCAGCGCCCTCAGCTCTTTGTCCGTAAGTCCGCCCAGGTCCTGTCCCTCGACGATGACCTGCCCGCTTGTGGGGACCTCCAGGAAATTCAGGCATCGGACCAGCGTGCTCTTTCCCGCGCCGGACATGCCGATAATTCCGTAAATATCACCTTTTTCAATAGACAGATTGATGTCTCTGAGCGCATCCACCTGCCCTTCCTTAGTCGTGAAGGTCTTGCTCAGATGTTTTACTTCTACTATCTGCGGCATCTTTACCTCCTTATAAAATCCGCCGGGGATCATTATCCTGCTCCCCGCCGGTAAAACTCTGATACTTAAAGTTAAAGCACTTCCCCGAGAAAGTCAATAGCGCGCGAAGATGTCAAAATACTGATCAAATCCATATAAAAACAGACAGAACGGTTCGGTTTTCCCGGTACCGGTCTGTCTGTTTTGACCCGTGTATATACTCAGACTTTCGCCAAGATCATTTATTTTTCTTCTTTCTGATTGCTTTAACGCGCATGGCGATCAGATACACCAGACCGGCTGCTGCCGCAGCCACAAAAAGCCATCCCCAGACAGGCATATTCTTCAGGTTGTAGCAGCGCACGTTGATCCACATCTGGTTGATCGCTGCGGTCTGCTGCTCGTCAAAGCATGTCATGATCGAAGATCTGCGCATAACATCATCCGGGGGATAAGCCGCATAGAGCTGTCTCTCCAGCATCTCCACAGGCGCCTCGATCACATATTCTCCCTCGGCTCCTTCTTCGTCAAAAAAGTACCCGAGGTCATACTCCTGCGTCTCTTCGGCGTCGTCTTCCGCGCTGTAGTTGTAATCCGCGTACTCGAAGATCGTGGGGTCGCCGCCTCCCGAAATGACGGACGTATAGCCGATGTAATACATGTTGCGGACAACGTTGTCGGGTCTTGAACAGAAATTGATAAAGGCTTCCGCCGCCTTCTGTTTCTCTTCGCTGTCCCTGATCCCGTTTTTGAGCATCACCCATCCGTCAAAATAGATATTCGTGCTCTCCACGGGAACCGCGAACGCGAGGTCGAAATCGTCCTCCGCGGCCTGATCAAGCGAATAGACGCCGTCTCCGGACCACTGATAGTTGGCCACCACTTTGCCGGTGATCATATCCGATTTGCCGGAGTCCGTCTCAAAGGAGTAGACATTGTCCTTGCACATCTGCAAATAATCCTGGACCTTGGCAATCATCTCAGGAGAAGTGTCGTTCATCTCCACTTCAAGTTTCTTCGCGTAATCCGGATCGGAAGTGAATTCCGGAGATGTCAGAAGATCCGCCTTGATCGCTCCGACAGCGGCAAAATAAGAATCTCTTACGTTGTCCTTGATGGTAACCTGGCGGCTGTATTTAGGATTGCTGAGGATCTTCCAGGTCGAAGCTTCCTCTCTGTCTACGACCTCCGGATTATACACGATTCCCGTAACGCCCCACATGTACCCGGCCGCATAGCGGCTCCAGGGCTCGCCGCCGATCTCATGATCGTCGAAGATCTTCCTGATATAGGGTGATACGCCTTTTATATAGTAGTTGTTTTCCACTTCGGGATCAAAGAATTCCTCGGAGAGCGGCACTGTCTGCCCTTCTCTCATCAGCTTCATGATCATGTATTCCGAGGGGCAGACAAGGTCGAACTCATCGCCCAGAGTGAGCATATTGTAGAGGTCTTCATTGGTTCCGAAAGTGGAGTACTCCACCTTCACCTTCACACCGTAGTTCTCTTCGTACCACTCCTCAAAGTCCTCGACCATGGAGTTTTCGCCGATGATATCGCCGGATTCCAGCTCAATTGTCTCTTCTTCATCCCAGTCGCCAAGGTCTATGTACTCTTCCCAGTTGCATACTCTGAGTACAACTTCTGCCTCGTCCCTGCCTGCCGCCTGCGCATCTGCAGGCATTGCCGGGAATACTCCGGCGATGGTTGTCACAGCGACAGCTGCCGCGGCCGCTGCAGAGGTAATGGATCTGAATACTCTTCCGGTGGAAAGCCTGCTGTTTCCGTTATTCTTTTGCATGGCTTCCTCCTTCCTTCTGCAGAGCTCTGACGTTCATTCCTATGACGATCAGCACTACAACTGCAAAGATCACCGTTGAGAGCGCCCAGAGGGCGGTCTTGATCGTAGTCTGGGATCCCTTGGTCGCGTTGACTACATAAGTACTGATCGTGTCAAACATCGCGGGCTTTGTATAAGTGGAGATAAAATAGTCATCCAGTGACAGTGTGATCGCCAGCGCGAAACCGGATACAATGCCCGGTACGATCTGCGGGATCACGATCTCGAACAGAGCCGTGAGCGGCGTCGCGCCCAGATCCAGCGCTGCCTCGTAGATACTCGAATCCATCTGCTTGATCTTGGGCATGACGGATAAGAACACAAACGGTGCGCACAGCGTCACATGACCTGCTACCAGCGGGATATATGTGTCCTTGCTGATGTGAAAGACAACTACCAGCAGGATGCAGATCGAGAAGCCCGTCACGACATCCGCGTTGACCACAGGCACCTGGTTGAGGGATGTGATCAGTGTGGAGGCTTTCTTTCCTGAATAAAATGCTCCGATCGCTCCCAGTGTTCCCAGAATCGTCGCGAGAAAAGCGGATCCCAGAGCCAGAAGAAGGGTCCCCCGGATCATGTCCGTCAGTTCAGGCGTTGTGAACAGCGTCACATAGTTCTGCAGGGAGAAGCCCCTGATCGCGCCGATCTGAGTGGCGCTTGTAAAACTGTACACAGCCAGGATCAGGATCGGGAGATAGATGAACAGCAGCATGATAATAAGATAAGCACGTTTCAATATTTTGACCATTACAGCAGCGCGCCTCCTCTCTCATTTTCCTCACCGGGCTCCGTAGTGAGCAGGGTGAAGAGACAGATGATCGCCAGAAGAATCAGCGCGATCATGGAACCTCCGTGCCAATTGTAAGCTGAGAAATAGCTTCCGATAAGGCTGCCCATGATGTAAGTGCTGTTGTACAGCATATCCAAGACGACATAGTTGGTCATGGCCGGCAGAAATACCATTGACACGCCGCTGACAATACCGGGGACCGACAGGGGCAGCGTCACCTGCAGGAATGTGTGCAGATCGTCCGCGCCCAGATCCATAGCCGCTTCGCGCAGCGCGCCGTCCAGCTTGGAAAGCGTGGTGTAGATCGGAAGGATCATAAAGGGCAGAAAGTCATATGTGATACCGACTACCGCGTTCGTGAAGGGATACCTCGCCAGGTTCCCTTCGATCAGTGTCAGCACTTCCTTGAGTGCGGTAATGCGCAGTGAAAAGTTGATCCACATAGGCAGCACGAAGACCATGATGATCACGGACTTCGTCTTAAGCTCGCTCATCGCAAGGATATACGCAATGGGATAAGCCAGCAGAAGGCACACAACTGTCGTAACAAATGCGATCGCAAGACTGTAAAACAGTGTGCCCATAGTATTGGGATCTGTAAAAAATCCCGTCAGATTCTCCAGTGTGAACTGTCCCTGTCCGTTCGTAAAGGCGTAGATCACAATAACGATCAGAGGCGCCACTACGAAAAGCAGCAAAAAGACAGCATATGGAATTCCCAGATTCTTTCTTGAAAATCTCAATGTTATTCCTCCCCGGCTTTACTTCTTCCTGATCGTGAATGTCATCTTGTCAATAGGCATCAGGAGACTGACGCTGTCCCCAAGGTTCCACAGATACTCGTCGTTGACAACGAAATCCTGCTCGAGTTCCGTGTGGATGACGTAACTGTAGTGGTCGCCCTTGTAGATGAGGTTGCTGATCGTACCCTTGACAAGTCCCGCGTCC
>OCTX012225286.1_pt1 | contig 11008 bp, 9 predicted proteins | sample 1539691 | NCBI WGS metagenome assembly OCTX01 (sample SAMN02144231, study PRJEB22623) | gut metagenome | biome: sheep rumen | host: Ovis aries | place: New Zealand | reverse complement strand
CCCTGATATTCTCCCCAACGAGATAGCTATCATCGAATATCCGAATATGGACGACAATTCTATTTCACCAGCTCTGTTGAATATGGGCACTATCAATTTGATGGTCACCCGTGCTAATCGCACTTGGAAAGATGTGGATCAGAAAGCACTTAAAGAATTACAGTCCATGCTGGACGATGAACATAAAAATAGCCTCTTCATGTATCTGACTGAAGCAAGTCGCTATGCTGTGGAAGAGTTTGTGGGTCAATTACCGCCCTACACTAGATTCAACAACTTTGTATATCGAATATCACAATTAGGCTTGACAGCAACCGAAAACGAACATTCATTGTAAATGGCAAATAAGGCGATAAAATTATATGCGAAAGAGCACGGAGGAAGAGTATCGATACTCTTTCTCCTGTTTTTGCTTTCCATATATCAGTTTTTCAGTGCAGGTTTTAACGCCTTTGCCATTGTTTGTTTGTCACCAATTCTAGTCTTTCTGATTATTGCAGCCTTTCGTTACAAAATGCTTGTCTTTTGGGCACTGATATGTATTAATTACATCATTCAATGGAAAAATGCGCCATTACCTGAAGGAATTCCCGTTTCTCTCTATAATGAGATGCTCGAAATCATCCTTATTGCTTTAGCCATCATTGATGCACAAGAAGCAAGATTTGAGCGAACCGCCAATATCATGTTATACACCCTCATTGTTTGGTGTGGATTTTGCACACTTGAGGTATTAAACGATACTTGTGGTATTGGCATAGACGTAGGAGGATGGTACACTGTTGCACGTATGATGGCATTCCAATTGATATATGCATTCATCATTTTCAGCATTTACATTTCAAATCCTCAAGTTCTAATCAAGTACTTTTATATTTGGGGCGCATTAGCATTGTTTGCGTCATTCTGGGTTTGGAAGCAACAAAATTTCGGATTCACTAATGCAGAAAATGCCTTTATACAAGGAAGAGGCAGATCTACACATATATTACAAGGAGGAACGCTTATCAGATATTTCTCCATTTACAGTGATGCGGCCAATTTTGGCATAGGCATAGCATCTACAGCCGTAGCATTTATCATTTTCGGCATCACAGCAAAAGTACGCAAATACAAGATTTTCTTTTTGATTGTAGGTGCGGCCTGCGCATGGGCCATGTTTCCATCTGGCACTCGAACTGCCATAGCATCCCTAATGGCAGGCTTTATGGCATATATCTTTTTATCAAAATCCTTTAAGATTGCCATTCCTTTTACAGTTATATTTATCCTGTTTGTCTTTATGCTTGCATTCACGACCATTGGCAATAGCAATCAATCCATACGACGCATGCGATCTGCTTTTGACAAGAATGACGCATCTGCAGGTGCAAGAGAGATTAACAGGGAAGCCATGAAAAAATACATGAATGAAGCACCATGGGGAATCGGCATGAATGTTGGATATCAAAATGTTCCAGCCAACAATAAATATACATTTATGGCTACCGTTCCACCAGATTCTGAATACGTATTTATTTGGATTCATACAGGCATTATTGGCATTACCATTTTCTTAATTTGTACCGCCATTATGCTGATTGGAGCTTGTTGGATTGTGTTTTTCAAGATTAACAGTCCTTCGTTACGAGGCATTGGTGCAGGGCTTTGTTGTGCCTTTGTGTCCCAACAATTAGGCGGTTATGGAAATCAGGTATTAATGCAATTCCCTAACGGCCTCGTATTCTATGGAGGGCTCACAATTGTCTATATTCTACCTTTTTTAGAAAAAGAATGGATAGAACACGAAGAAAAGATGTTGGCATTTGAAAAAGGAAAAAAGAGATTAAAGTTAGAGAAAAAGAAACAGTCACGCGTTAAAACTATTTTCAATTGGATATAGTACTATTATCTATCATCACCATCAATTATAACGGGCAGAAAGATACCTGTGAATTGATAGACACATTACCTTTAGAGGATAAGTCCATAGAGGTAATAGTGATAGATAATGCCTCTGCTCAAGATGAAGCTACAACCATAGAAGAGCAATACCCGCAAGTAAAGGTCATCCGTTCCAAGAAAAACTTAGGTTTTGCTGGTGGCAATAACTTGGGAATCAAAGCAGCTAAAGGAAAGTATCTTTTCTTTTTAAACAACGACACTTTACTCAAGCCTCAGACCTCAGACCTCAGACCTCTTATCACCCGTTTAGAGTCTTCTCCCCAAATGGGTATGGTCTGTCCCCAAATCAAATTCTCATGGGGCAAACAGATGATTCAATTTGCAGGTTATACCCCACTCTCTACAATCACCATGCGCAACAAAGCCGTTGGATGTGGGGAAGTTGACCATGGGCAATACAATACGTCTCATTCTACCCCCTATGCTCATGGTGCTGCCATGATGGTCAAACGAGAAGTCATAGAGAAAGCTGGACTGATGCCGGAGTGCTATTTCCTTTACTATGAAGAACTTGATTGGTCTATGATGATTCGTCGTGCAGGTTATGACATCTGGTATGAACCTGCTTGTACCATATTCCACAAAGAAAGCCAAACGACAGGACAAAATAGTCCCCTAAGAACCTACTACATTACACGAAACAGGCTCCTGTTTGCCCAGCGCAACCAACTAGGTAGGACGAAATACATCACTTATCTTTATTTGATAGGTCTTGTTGCAATTAGAGATATCCTGAAATATATCTTCCAACGACATTGGGATTTAGTTCGTGCCACTATTCGTGGTGTTATTAGTTTTATAAAACTATAGAATTATGGATTTCTGGAGATTAATATATTTTATCGACATCACACTGTTCATATTTGTATCAGCCACAGTTCTTTACTTGGCGGTGTTTGCATTGGCATCTTTGTTTAGTAAACATTCAGAGGTACCAAGAGCCAAGACTCAGAACCGTTTTATCATCCTTATTCCTGTCTATAAAAATGGTATTGGCGCAGAGCATACGTTACGTGCAGCTTTAGGACAAACTTACCCCCAACGTCTTTTTGATATTACCGTTGTTTCCGATCACATCGACGAGCTCAGCAACTTCCGTATGGCACAACAGCCTGTCACACTCCTTACACCAAACTTTGAAAAGAGTTCCAGAGCGAAGTCACTTCAATTAGCCATCAACAATCTGCCCCAATTTAAGATTTATGACATTGTTATTATTCTCAATGCAGGCAACATTGTAGAGCCTAACTTTCTTGAGAAAATGAATGATGCCTATGAGTCTGCAGGAACAAAGGCTATTCAGGCCCATCGACTTTCACAAAATCGTGATACAGCGCCAGCCCGTCTGAGCGCCACCTTTGAAGAAATCAACAATTCCATCTTCCGTCAGGGACATATTGCCTTGGGACTTTCTGCGGCATCAGCAGGTTCTGCCATAGCTTTCGATTTCGAATGGTTCAAAGAAAACATCATGACCATCGACACTATCTTTGACGATAAGGAAATAGAAATCCGCCTACTTCGTCAGCATATCTTCATCGATTATTTCGACGACATCCTAGTATTTGAGGAAAAATACCGTAATGCCGAGGACTTCAATCGTCAACGTGGTCGTTGGATAGCCTCCCAATTCACGAATATCATCCGTAACATTCATTATCTACCCGTTGCTATTTTTACCAAGCATTATAATCTGATTGACAAGATTATTCAGTGGATGATACTTCCTCGTATGATTATGATGGCCATCATCCTGCTGATGGCAGTCGTTATGCCGTTCATCTATTTCACCTTAGCAATTAAATGGTGGGCTCTGTTTGCCTTTGTACTATTAATCTTTGCTATAGCGACCCCCAATTATCTGGTTGATGACAAATGGGACAAGACATTCTATATGTTACCCGTTATATTTCTCAGCTCAATACTCTCCAAAACTTTTATTGGCAGACGTCTTAAAGCATATGCTAATCAAAAACTATAATTTTCAATCATGGTCTGGCTATTAATTCATATCGTAGAAATTTTCCTTTGGTTGCTTTTAGCTGCCTCTGGAGCATACATCTTGTTTTTTGCCCTCGTTTCTCTATTGTGGAAAAGACCTGCATCTCAACTGTCCACCTACTTCTCCAGGAAACTTGCTGCAACTCGTGAAAATCAGGAATATAAGTTCCTTATTCTATATCCAGCTTATAACGAGGACCGAGTCATTGTCCCATCTGTACGAAAAACCATGGGCCAATTCTATCCATACGACAAATTCCATGTGGCTGTCATCTCTGACCACATGACAGAAGAAACCAACAACCAGCTTCGCGAACTTCCCATCACCCTGCTTACCCCTGTTTTTGAAAAAAGTAGCAAGGCTAAAGCCATGCAATATGCTATGGATCAAATCAAGGAAGACTATGACTATGTTGTGATTCTGGATGCGGACAACGTTGTTGAGTCTGATTTTCTGGAAAAACTCAACGAAGTCTGCACCAAGGGCTATAAAGCCATCCAATGTCACCGCTGTGCCAAAAACAGCAATAATGACATTGCCGTTCTTGATGGTGTCAGTGAGGAGATCAACAACACCATCTTCCGCAAGGCACACAACCGAATCGGATTATCTTCTGCCTTGATTGGTTCTGGTATGTGTTTCGATTTCAAGTGGTTCAGAAAGAACGTCTATAACCTTAGTACAGCAGGTGAAGATCGAGAGTTAGAAGCCTTGCTACTTATGCAAGAAATTTATATCCATTATGAAGAAAACATCCCCGTCTTCGACGAGAAGGTCAGCAACAAGGAGAATTTCCAAAGACAACGCCTGCGCTGGATGACAGCTCAGATTCAAAGCTTGTTTAGACTTCTTCCTAACATCCCTCATGCTATCATCACGGGAAACATTGATTATATAGACAAAACCATACAACAGGCACTAATTCCACGTTCTATGCTCATTGTCCTCTCTTTCACATTAGCCTGTTTCATGACCCTACTCTCTCGCGTATGGTGTTTAAAATGGTGGCTGTTATTCCTATTTATCTGCATCTCACTCTATGTTTCGACACCACGACAACTGCGCAGACATTCTGTATTTGGCAAGCTATTCTCCTTACCTTTACTAGTTTGGAAAATGATTATGAACATCCTCAAGATAGACCGTAAGAATAACGATTTTATTCACACTCAACACGGATAGAACCATGAGCAACATCAAAATATTTATCTGTTCACACAAAAAGGTGGAATTACCACAGCATCCTTATTTCCTTCCTGTTCAAGCAGGGGCTGCTCTCCATAACCCCATTTTAGGCTATCATCCAGATAACGAAGGGGACAATATCTCTATCAAAAATCCTCATTTCTGTGAATTGACCTGCCACTATTGGGCATGGAAGAATTTGAAAGATGTGGATATTATTGGTCTGAATCATTATCGTCGCTATTTTGATTTCACACGAAAGTGGCCACAATTCTCTGCAGACAAACATTTTATCAAAACAGAAGACTTCTTGAAACAGGAATATAAGTTCCCTGATTTAGAGCACATGTTAAAAAAATATGATATTATTCTACCTATTGCCCGTCATTGGCGAGTCAGCAACTCCCAACAATATGCAGATTATCATATAGCCAAAGACTGGGAAATACTTCGCCAGATTATCAAGGAACGCAGTCCGCAATACATTCCTGCTTTTGAAAAGACGATGGATCACAGCAACAAAGCTGTTGGTTATAATATGTTTATTACTCATTGGAAGCATTTCGATGCTTATTCCAAATGGCTCTTCGATATACTATTTGAAGTGGAGCGTCGAGTTTCACCCATTGACGACCCTGTTCAGAGCCGTATCTATGGCTATATGAGCGAACGTCTTATCAATGTCTTTTGCGAGCATCATCATCTACGTGTTAAGCACGCACCTCTTATTATGCCATTGGATGACTCCACAGAAGACTTCAATATATCCCATCTTCATGCTGTCTTCAGAAATCTCGTAAACGACTATCACTACCATCTTAAATGAAAGAAAGAATTAAATGGGTTGATTGGGCTAAGACCATCTGTATGTTTTTGGTTATCTTAGGACACTGCCATCTAAGTGTCCAATACCTTTTCATCAATCGCATCATATATTCATTCCATATTCCACTATTCTTCTTTCTCTCTGGTTTGTTATGCACATCAAAGTTCAATCATGACACCTTTAAAAAAGACGTTAAACTCATTCTAATCCCATACATCACCTTTGGCATGTTAGGCATTGTGCTTACAAATTTTCTATCCCATACGCTTGCCCCGCAAACGTTGCTTTTAAACATTTATTCCTTGTTGATAGGGTTAGATAGTTCGATTGGTGCAATATGGTTTCTCCCTGCATTATTTATATGCAAACAATTATTCCATATACAACATCTTTCTAACAACAATCCTTATATAAGACTATCCATACTTGCCATTTCTTTCTTACCTATATATTTTTTCAATAATAGCAGACTTAATCTTCCATTCTTTTCAGACTCCGGAATCTGTGCGTTACCCTTTTTCTGTATTGGAAACTACAGTTCAAAACTATGCAAGACTATTTTAGGAAAGAGTGTACAAACACGTACAACAGTGTTTGCTTTACTTTTACCACTTATCATTTTTACATCACAAAGAAATGGTCCCGTAGTAATGGCAGAATGTGCATACGGAAGTTCCATCCTGCTATACTATATGAATGCATTCATGGGTATTCTATGCATACTATTGATTAGCAGTATCATCGAAACAAGCATACCAAACATCGTTTATATCATGGCCTATGGCACCATTGTAACCCTTGGGTTGCATGGTTTCCTTTTACAAATCCTTCATTATTATATACCAGTCGCTCTTGGATGCTACAACTCCACATATTCCATATATATAGCTTTAATATATTGTCTTATTGTTTACTTCATTTGTTATTTTGTAATCATAAAAGCAGACTGCTTGAAAATTGCATCATTATTTGGTTTGAGGGGACATATCAGATGTCAAAGAAACCCATGAAATGAATCAAGTAAATAGAGTTTTCAACAATTAGTTTTGTATAAATTAATTTTTTCAGTATATTTGCACTATAATCAAACAAAAATGGCAGACAGAGTTCACAAAAGCATTTTGAATGCAGAAGTAAATCTTATCTTTTACTTTTGCTCACTCTTTCTTGCTTTTTTTTCGCGCAAAATATTCTTAGATTGCCTCGGTGCTGAATTTATCGGTTTAACAGGCACTTTAAACAACATCTTGGGATATCTTAATCTCGCAGAATTAGGCATCTGCGGAAGTGTCGGCTATTTTCTATACAAGCCACTTCAGCAGAATAACAGAACAGAAATTCAGGAGTTACTCTCCGTTTTTGGCTATTTATATAACTGGATAGGCACCATTATATTAATAGCGGGAATTATCACTAGTTTGTTTTTTCCATTTATATTTGGCGATTCAACATTAAGCTTGGGAATTGTTTATTTTTCATTTTACTCCATTCTGGGTTCATCTCTCATTGGTTATTACATCAACTATCGTGAAATACTATTATCTGCCGATCAAAAAGACTATCTTGTAGCTATCTATTTCCAATCAGCAGGATTTATCAAGACTGCCATACAAATCATACTCGCCTATCAATATCAGAACCTTTATGTATGGGTTTTTATAGAATTCCTATTTGGTGTCATTGGATGCATCATTTTAAACTGGAAGATCAACAAAGAATATCCTTGGCTAAGAACAGACAAATCACAAGGGAAGATATTACTTAAAAAGCATAAGAAAATTATTCTATATACCAAACAGATTTTTATTCACAAAATCAAGGATTTCCTGTTATACAAAAGCGATGAACTGTTCATCTTTTTATTCGTATCATTAAAAATGGTGGCCTTTTATGGTAACTACACTATGATTACGACAAAAGTCGGACAACTCTTCAGTTCCGTATTAGGCAGTACCGAAGCTAGCATAGGGAATCTGATTGCAGAAGGCAATAAGAGTAGTATTATCAAGGTTTTTTGGGAACTTACAACAATCCGCCACTTCGTAGCGGGTTTCCTTACATTCACCATTTATCATTTTATAGAGCCATTTATTGGCCTATGGTTAGGAAATGAATACATTCTATCAAACAACATCCTTATATTATTAGTATTAACTATCTATATAGGCACATCACGTGGTAGCATTGACATGTTCAATGCAACACATGGATTATTTGCCGATACTTGGTCAGCATGGACAGAGTTGGTTTTAAACATCATTTTAACCTTAGTTGGCGGATACCTGTGGGGCATTACTGGCATATTACTAAGTAAAGTCATTACCACATCATTGGTAGGCTTGTTATGGAAGCCCTATTACCTTTTTCACTCTGGTTTCCATCTTAGTTGTCTGATATATTGGAAAGGTGTACTTCGGAACTATACGGTATCAATTATCTGTTTTATCATTTCGCATTATCTTTTGAGTCTTTTCACATTTAGCCCTTCTGAAAACTATTGGCAATGGATTCAATATTGTTCGATTGGCACATTCCTCTATCTTATAATTAATCTGACACTCACCTATCTGTGTTGTATGGGAGCGAAAGATCTCTTATCAAGAATAAGAGATAAATTCTATAAAAAATAATTGTTCTATTTATGGGTAAAGCAACTATCATTGATCGTATTTGCTATAAGTTTTTTAGCATCGTTCGTAAGACATATTCAATCTTTGGGGATACATATGAGCCTCATATCCCAATATCCGAGAAAGATCCCCAAAAGGCAAACCAGATGATATACGATTTACTGTTGTCAGACTCACCGTGCATGATAGGCAGATTTGGATCGAATGAAATAGAATGCACGGTATTTTATCGGAATCGCAAATATTTTAAATACGATATTCTGAATTTTGCCCGTGGCATAAGTGACAGTTGGTGGTACACAGACAGTATTATATATAAAATGTATAACAACGCAGGATTTTTCTCACCTACGACAGAATACCTTGACCGATTTGGTGAAGAAATGATGTCAGCCATTGAGCAAGTTGATATACTTGGTTCATGGGTCAAAGAGGAAGACTATTTTAAAAAGGAACTACAAAATGCAAAATTGGTTGACCTTGAACTGCTCAATCCCTTTTGGGGTATTTCTTCAACACCATGGAGTATGGCATTGAAAGGGAAAAAAGTTTTAGTGGTACATCCTTTTGCAGAAACCATCCAAATACAATATGCACAAAAGGAGCATTTACACAAAGACCCGAGGATACTGCCAGATTTTCATCTCATAACACTTAAAGCCATACAATCTATAACGGGATTAAAACCAGAAGGCTTTGACAATTGGTTTGACGCATTATATTACATGGAACAAGAGATTGACAAGATTGACTATGATATATGCATTATCGGATGTGGAGCCTATGGTTTCCTTTTAGCAGCACACTGTAAGCGACAAGGGAAAAAGGCCATCCACTTAGGTGGGGCCACTCAATTACTCTTTGGCATTAGGGGAAAACGGTGGGAAGATCCAAATTATGGTTATCGTGGCACCAGCTATCTTTCTTTCATGACACCACATTGGACAAGGCCTGCAACTCATGAGACCCCACAAAAATCTGGCGACATTGAGAATGGATGTTACTGGTAGCAACAAGCCACTATTTCTTCCCTAATAATAATATTTTTCCCAGCTTCCATCTGTCAAGAACTAGGATTGTACCCCAGCAAATTGCCAGCACCATTGCACAAATGAGTAGGGGTGACACATAGTTATGGGTAATTTCAAGATGACATCTACCCAATATTATACTCAACACCATAAACAGAACAGACTGTAGGCCATATATTGCCAAAGAGTATCTTCCAAGAATTGCAAGGGAAGAGATCATCTTCGAAGATCTTTTCATATATACAAAGAAAAAACTTACAAACCAAACCATAGATATAATACAGATGAAAAACCTCGCCATGTTTCTCCACACCTGTTCAATATTCAAAATTCCATGATGCAACACACAATACCCTCCTTCGTATATCATCATTCCTCTGTCATAAGTGAAAACACAACCAGCAAAAACAACTGTCATCACTACAAAAAAGATAGTATGCTGGGCATACATCATTATTTTCAAGTATAATCCATTTAGGAAGTAACCCAGCACAAAAAAGGGGAAGGCAAACTTATGCATACTCATCATACTTTCATCAGATATCAGCATCGTACAGATGCATATCATAACTAGTACATACCCTTTATAAGTCTTGGGAATGATATGAGTGATGCCGCCAACTATCACACAATTTATCAATAAGGAAAAAAGAAACCACAGATTAAGTTGCAATTTTCGCAGATAATCAGAAAAATAGAAAGTTTCAAAACCCATATCTTTCCACCAGATAACATATATGATGGTCGAATAGACAACAAAGGGCACACCTATATACCTAAATTTTGAAACAATCATAGACCAAAAAGGCCTCTGGTTACTATGAAAAAAAAGACAACCGCTTATCAACATAAACAAAGGTACATGGAATGTATAGATGCTCCTAAACAAATAGTCGTCATAATAGAATGCTCCTTCAATATATGCTGGTCCAAAGCCATACTGCAAGCTATGTCCCAATACAACAAGGATAATCAATAACCCTTTAAGAGCATCCAATGATACATTTCTTCTCATTTCAGTATGTCGATTATCCAAGAGAATGGAGAAAGAGCAAGACGAAACCGCCATTGATTCCCCCGTGAGAACTGCATGGTCTTCCAAACATCATTACTCTCAGGGAAGAGCATTCGCCATCGCTTGACGTCAACACATTCTTTGTCAAATAACAATGGAAGTTTCGAGATGAATTTACGCTGTAGCAGTTCATTCTTCACCACTTCATAAACTCCCTTTTCCTTATAGAACTCCTCTGTTTTTCGGATGGCAGCAGCCTGACTCTCAACGGCAAAGATGGTCGTGTGGGTGTAATTGTTAGGGTTGTATTGAATCCAATGATACATACACCTATCTACTCCTGCAAAACGTTGGGCATAGTAGAATATCTGACAA
>OCTX011989540.1_pt1 | contig 11008 bp, 8 predicted proteins | sample 1539691 | NCBI WGS metagenome assembly OCTX01 (sample SAMN02144231, study PRJEB22623) | gut metagenome | biome: sheep rumen | host: Ovis aries | place: New Zealand | reverse complement strand
CGGATTGATCCGGAGACCATTGTCAAGGTGTATTACAATGTGGAGTCACTCCCGGAAATCCGGCGGGAGCGCGAGCTGGCGCGCAAAGCCTTCGTGCTCGGCATCCCGACGGCCATTTCTTATGATGTGGTCCGGGTGGGGGACAGTTACGGGGCAGTCTACGAGCTGCTGAATGCGAAATCCTTCCTGAAGCTTCTGACAGAGCAGACGATGTCTCTGGAGGAAGTCATCCGCATGTCCATCGAACTTCTGAAGTCGATTCATGCGACGCAGACGGACGATCCGATTATGCCCAGCATGAAAGCAGTGGCGCTGAACTGGGCGGATTTCCTCGGCGATTATCTGCCGGAAGAGCAGTATAAAAAGCTCCGCAGCCTGATCGAAGAGGTCCCGGAGTCGGACCACATGCTGCACGGGGATTATCACCTGAAGAACATTATGTACCAGGACGGCGAAAGCCTTCTGATCGACATGGACACGCTGTGTGTGGGCAATCCGGTCTTTGAACTGGCGTCCATGTACAACGCATATGTCGGATACGGGGAGACAGATGAAAGAGTCACAACGGAATTCCTGGGAGTTTCGCGGGCGACGGCGAGAGAAATCTGGGACCGGTCGCTGAGACTTTATCTGGATGACATGGACGAGGAAAAGATTCTTGAGATCGAGAAGAAGGCGATGCTGATCGGCTACACCCGCATCATGCGCCGCGCGATCCGCCGGAACGGGCTGAACACAACGGACGGACAGGAGCTGATCGCATGCTGCAGAAAGCACATCGAGGAGCTTCTTGCGGAGGTAGACACGCTGCTCTTCTGACAGGACAGGTATAACAGATGACAGACATTGAACGGCAGATCGCCGGAATCGGAAACAGGGTGGATCTGCATATCCATTCGAGGGCTTCGGACGGGACGAAAACACCTGCTCAGATTGCGGATGAAATCCACGAAAAAGGCCTTCTTTTTTTTGCGCTGACGGATCATGACACATATCAGGGCTGTGAGGAGCTGATCAGGCAGCGGCCCGAAGAAGCGGAGAACTTTGTCTTCGGCATTGAGTTTTCCTGTAAGGATGAGCTTGGCAAGTATCATATACTGGGATATCACTTTGACCCGGATCATCTTGCCATGAGGCAGATCGTGGAAGAAGCGCACGACAACCGGGTTTTCAAAGTCCTTGCGCGGCTTCGTTTTCTCAGAGAGGAGTTCGGCTTCACGTTTACGACCGACGAGATGGATGAGCTGATGGCCAATCCGAATCCCGGCAAGCCGCACATCGCGAATCTGATGCTCAGACATCACTACGCTGAGGACCGGTCGGAAGCAATCAGCAGATACATCAACCGCTATCACGGAAAATCGCCGCATGTGACACCGGAACACGCGATCCGCGCCGTCACGGAGGCGGGCGGCATCCCGGTGCTGGCGCATTCTTATTTCGGAGACGGCAGTCAGGATTTTGGCCTCGAAGAAGTGAAGGCGAGAGTGGACCGCCTTGAGGCATTCGGTCTGCAGGGACTGGAGTGCTGCTACACCAGATACACGGACAGACAGCGGGAGGATCTGCTTTTATTGGCAAAAGAGCGCGGGCTGTATGTGACAGCGGGCAGCGATTATCACGGAAACAATAAGAAGGTAATGCTCGGGGATACCGGTCTGATGCCGCAGGATCCCGTGCCGGAGGGGCTGGTGCGGTTTCTGAAAGCAGTCATCGGATAATCCGGAAGGAGGGGGGTTCATGCAGGTGGACGTAATTGAGATGATTTCTCAGTTTCTGTGGGAGGCGCTGTTCGCCGCCGGCCTGTACAAACTGTTCTCAAAATGCGGCAAAAAGGGCTGGTGGGCTCTGATCCCCGGTCTGCGTTATCTGAGACTGGGTGAATGCGCCGGCAAGGAACGGGAAGGCCGCGCCCTGATTCTGCTGGATATTTCAAGCATTGTCCTGACAGCGGCGTTTTCCCTGATGAATCAGGATTCAAGAAGCGCGCTTCTGATTGAGTTCGCAATCCTCGCCGTTGCAATGATGAAGATCGGATCCACAATCCGGATTTATACCGGACTGTGCCGGGTCTTCGACAGAAAAAACGGCTGGGTTGCCGTGTGGTTCTTATTCAGCACCCTCGCAGCCCTGGTCTGGGGTTTCTCCCCGAAATTCCAGCCGGTTCACCGGGAACTGTGGAATGATGACGGAAATGATATGGATGCAGGCTATAATCCGGCCTTTCTGTCCGTTTTCGAACAGGATGAACTGAGATATGACGGCATTCCTCTCTCGGAAGGACTGCATATCAATATCCGGGAGCGGTCCGTCAGGGATCTTGCGAAAAAACGGTATCTGCTGAAGGACATCCGGCTGGCGATTCCGGAGGGAAGTCTGGTCCTTCTTCTCGGCGGCTCCGGCGCAGGCAAGACCACTTTTATCAACGCGGTGACCGGATATGAGAAGGCTGACGCCGACATTTTTCTCAAGGGAAAGAATGTCTACGAGAATTATGACGAGCTGGTTCACAAGATCGGCATGGTGCCGCAGCAGGATCTTCTGAGACTGAACGACACGGTCATCCGCACGCTGGAGGACGCGGCCCTGCTCAGACTTCCTTCCTCTGTCCACTATAAGGAACGCAATCAGCGGATTGATGAAGTCATGGATATTCTCGGACTGGCAGCCGGAAAACAGGGCCTGGTCTCCAAGAAGTCCGGCGGACAGAAGAAGCGTATTTCCATCGGAACAGAACTGATCACGGATCCGGATCTGTTTATTCTGGACGAGCCGGACTCCGGTCTGGACGGCGTTCTGGCCAGAGAACTGTTTTCGAAGCTCCGCCAGATTGCGGATCAGGGCAAAATCGTCATCGTGATCACGCACACACCCGACCGGGTCGCGGATCTGTTTGACAAAGTGATTGTTCTGGCCAGAGATTCAGGGCGTGTCGGACGGCTCGCCTTCTACGGCTCTCCGGACGAAGCGAGAGCGTTCTTCGGACGGCAGACAATGGAAGAAATTGTCATGCGGGTCAATCGGGAACAGGAGGGCGGCGAAGGAAAAGCCGATGAATACATAGAGGCTTTTGCGGAAAAGAGAGCCGGCGGTTCTTCAGAAGAAAAAACGGAGGCAGACAATGAAGCGTGAACAATACCGCGGAACGTTGGCGCAGATACCGGTTTATCTGGGCAAATTTCTGCGCATGTTCATTTATCAGAGTGACTGGAAGGTTCTGCCGATGGCTGCGATCATTGCGGCACTGGTTACCTTCGTGACCGGACAGAACCTGTTTGTCACGCAGGAAGGAACCCTCACAGGCAGCTTCGCACTGGTCTGTGTATGTATCTGGAACGGCTTCTTCAACTCCATTCAGGTGGTGTGCCGCGAACGCCAGATCGTCAAGCGCGAGCACCGGGCAGGCATGCATATTTCGGCTTATATCGGCGCGCATATGATTTATCAGTTCCTTCTGTGCCTTGCTCAGACGCTGATTACCATCGGTGTCTGCCGCATGGCATCGGTGAAGATTCCGGAGAAAGGGCTGATCACGCCCTGGGGCGCCATCGACCTGATGATCTCGATCTTCCTGATCACCTATGCGTCGGATATTATGTCTCTCGCGGTCTCGTGTATTGTCAACAATACCACCACGGCGATGACCGTCATGCCGTTCCTGCTGATCGTCCAGCTGGTCTTCTCCGGCGGATTTTTCCAGCTCACGGGATTTGCGGAGAAACTCACACTGCTGACGGTTTCACGCTGGGGGCTGCAGAGTCTGGGCACGATCGGAAACTATAATGCACTGCCGATGGTGACGCTCTGGAACACGATTTTCAAATTCAAGGATATGGAGATCAATGGCGGCAAGCCGATCTATGAAATGATCCGCCTCATTGAGAAAGAGGGCAAGGTCGGGGATATCCTCCAGTTTTCCGGTGCCTATAACCAGAATCCGATGTATGAATACACAGTCGCGAATCTGGCGCGCTGCTGGCTGCTGCTGGTTGTGTTTATCGTGGTTTTTGCCGTGGTGAGCATCATCGCGCTCAAGCTGGTTGACCGCGATTCCAGGTGATGGGAGAAAGCGGCAGGCGGGGAATTACTCCGTTGTCTTGCGAACCGGCGAGGAAGAATACTTCTGTCTGCGCAGGAAGTAAGCAGCGAGCACGATGACCAGGCTGGTCAAAACACATACGTAGAAGGATAATCCGCGGGAGAGCAGTTCAAGCTGCACCGCGGATTGTTTATCCATGATTTCCATCAGTCCGTCGAGCAGCAGGAAATCCGCGACACCTGATCCGCCCGGAACCGGGACGCACATGGAACCGATGGCCGTGAAGACCTGTGAGACGAAAACGGTCGGAACGCCGGTCCTGTCGCCGCCGCCCGCCAGGAAAACCAGCGAAGAGACACTCTGCTGGGCCATGCGCTGGAACACATTCAGCAGGAACACTGCCAGCCACGCGATGCCGCCGCCCTTTCCGTACATAATCCGGAAGGAACTGCTGTAGTCGTCGATGATCTTCTTGTACCAGTTCTTCCAGTAATCTGTCCGCTTGATCAGCTTCTTTTTCGTCAGCCAGTCGATCAGACGGCAGCCGGTCCGGAAAATCCACTTGTCAAGCTTGGTCAGGAACAGGAAGAAGATACCCAGGGCAGTCAGAGTCACATAGCCGAGCACGATAAAGATTCTCGACCAGATGGAGAAACCGAGGAAAACACCGGGCCGCCAGGCGAGGCTGACCAGACCGATGAGAACCGTCGCGAGCGTATGCATGATCAGGAAGGCGAGCAGAATCGCGGAGACCACGCCGATCGGGATGCCGTCGCGCACCATGAACCAGGCGCAGACCGGCTGTCCGCCTGTCGCGGAAGGGGTGATGGCGGCACAGTAAATGTCCGCCGCACTGTAAGTCAGTGAATGACGGAAGCGGCTGTCCTGCCCGGTGTGACGCAGCAGAACCTGCAGCGCCAGTGCCTCAAAGAAAATGTAGCCGACGGAGCAGAGCACCGCGAACGTCATCCAGAACGGATCGGATGCCTGGAAGAAACGGAAAATATCGCCGAGCGTCAGCTCGCGGCTGTAAGCCAGCACCGCGCCGATCGACACGACAGCCAGAAGGACTGCAACGCCGGTCCAGACAATATTTTTATGATCCTTAATATATGCAAAAATCTGTTTTCTCATAGCTGCCTACTAGTATAGCCGATTCCACCCGAAAAAAATAATTAAAATTTTAGAAACTTTCTTTTGTCATTGCCCTGATGTAGAATATCCATTGTGAGCCGCCCGGCGGGACCGGGCCGCGGAAAGGCAGACACCTATGCACGATCACGGACATTATCATTCTCCGGAGCATAAGAAAAAACTGGTCAACCGGCTGTCCCGGATCATCGGCCACCTGCAGAAGGTAAAGAGCATGGTGGAAAACGACGAGGACTGCTCGGATATTCTGGTGCAGCTGTCCGCAGTGGATTCTGCGATCCGCAGCGCTCAGAAGGTGATCATTAACGAGCACATCTCTCACTGCATTATCCACGCGGTTGAGGATCACGACACACAGGCACTGGAGGAGTTCCAGAAGGCAATTGAAAAGTTCCTATAAGCTCTGCGGCTTCTTTGCGGCCGTCATTCTATACTGGGAGTTTGTCTTCAGAAATGCGACCGTCCGGGAGAATCTCGGGACGGATTTCATTTATATACTGCTTTTCTCGGCCGTGTACGGTCTGACGGCAGCCCTGCTGATCCGCATTCTGCCGCGCCGCATCCGCATGGTTCTCGGGGCACTCCTGCTGATGGCAGGCGCGTTTGTCTTCGGGACGGAGTTCTTCGTCTACAGATCCTTCAAATGCTACTATGACCTGGATACGATGCTTTTTGCCGCTTCCGACGCGATGGGCGGTTTTTCCGACATTCTGTTCTCCATGATGTTTTCGGCAGACGGTCTGATCCATATCGGACTTTTACTGCTTCCCGTTGTTCTCTGGTTTCTTCTTTACCGCCGCCTCGCCGGGGCGGAGGATGAAAAGGGCCTTCTGAAAGGGCTGGCGGTGCCGGCGGCGGGTCTGGTCCTGCTGATCTCGCTTACGGCTTATCTGCTGAACAGCTCGGAAAATTACCGGAGTGCCTACACCAATGAATACAGTTTCCAGCGGGCCGTCACGAGCTTCGGATATCTGACGGGTCTGCGCCTGGACCTGAAGAAAATCTCTGCCCCCGGCGAGCCGGCGGGCTTTGAGTTCGATGTGCTGGCGGCGGAGGAGCCGTCGCAGACAGGGCAAAATGTGACTGCCGTCCGGCAGCAGGAGCCGGCGCTGCAGAAGAGCGCCGGGAGCACCGACGGGAATACGCAGAAAAAGAGCACTGCCGTCGGGACGGATACGCCTGAAAAAGCGCCGGAAGCATCCGATGAGAAGCCGGTTCTTCTCCGGGGCGGACAGGATGAGGATGCACTGGCCGCACAGGAGGCACATCGGGAGCTTCTTTTCAGGATGCGGGAATATCTCACCGAGGACAGAGGTCCGGTCTATGAAGAGAATGTGCTGCCGCTGGATCTGGAGGAGCTTTCCGCAGCCGGCGGCGCAATGGGAAGCATCGATGAGTATGTCCGGACACTCACGCCCACGCATAAAAATGAGATGACCGGCATCTTCGAAGGAAAAAATCTGATTCTGATTGCGGCCGAGGCCTTCAGCGGCGATATGATCGATCCGGATCTGACGCCGACGCTGTATCGTCTCGCGGAGAAGGGAATCCGGTTTACGGATTACTATCAGCCGGCGAGCGCGGGCACAACCGGGGGCGAATTCCAGTTTCTGACCGGCCTGCTGCCGGTCTCCGGCGGGCGCTCGATGAAAAACATCTCCACCCACAACAATTATTTCACGATGGGGTCACAGCTGGACCGTCTGGGGTATTTCGGCAAGGCCTACCACAATAATGACTACAAGTACTATGACCGTCACATCACGCACAATGCGCTGGGATACAGCGAGGGCTTCATGGGCATGGGCAACGGCATGGAGGAATATGTGACGCAGCAGTGGCCGGAGAGCGATCTGGAAATGATTCAGGGGACGCTGCCGGAATACATTGATCATCAGCCCTTCAATATTTATTACATGACGGTCAGCGGGCACAGCGCCTACAACGCCGGCTACAACAAGATGTCCGCGAAGAACATAGACACCGTGGAGGCCTGGTGCGCGGAGAAGGGAATCGAACTCTCCGACAAGGTCAAGGCTTATATTGCCTGCAATCTGGAGCTGGAGAATATGCTGACTTATCTGGTCAATGAACTGGAAAAGGCCGGTATTGCGGACGATACGGTGATCTGCATCACGGCCGACCACTTCCCCTACGGACTGGATGAGGACGCCGCGGTGGGGCACATGCCTTACCTGTCGGAACTCTACGGCTATGAGGTGACGGATTATTTTGAGCGGGATCACAACCGTCTGATTCTCTGGTGCGGAAGTCTGGAGAAGGAGAGTCCGGTCACGGTCGACACACCGGTCTCGAGCATCGATATTCTCCCGACGCTCTCCAATCTGTTCGGGACGGAGTGGGATTCGAGACTGCTCCCGGGGCGGGATGTCTTTTCGGAGGCGCCGCCGCTGGTTTTCACGATGAGCTATGACTGGAAGAGCGATCTGGGCACTTACTATGCCGCATCCGGGAAATTTATCCCGGTGTCGGAGGACACGGTGGTGCCGGAGGGCTATGTGGACAAAATGAAGGTGATCATCCGGAACAAGCGCGCCTACATGGACGGCGTGGTGCGGAATGATTATTTTGCCCATCTGTTCGGCGAGGTGCAGAAGGAGGAAGAACAGGAATGACATTTATCTATCCCATCATTTTTCATGAGAACGAAAAAGGCCGGATTGAAGGCTATTTTCCCGATCTTGACGGCTGCCGCGCGGAGGGCGAGACGCTGGAGCTCGCGGTGCGCGACGCCATGGAAGCGGAGTATAACTGGATCATGCTCGAACTGGACGACGAGGATCCGGAGCTGCCGCCGGTCTCTCATCCGGAGGATCTGGTGCTGAAGGAAGGTGAGTTTATCCGGAATATCAGCGTGAAGGTCCGTCTGGTCGAGGGGTGGGAAGAATGAAGATCAGAGTGCGCGACGCATCCTGGCAGGAGGTCCTCGCGGCCCCTTCCATGGCGCATCAGGATCCGGTCCGTCCGAACCGGTTTTTCCGCGGCCTCCTGAAAAAAGTCTGCGCCCCGGAACTGAAAACTGTGGGCTTTACCTGTGAGCAGGAGGGTATGGAGCGCCTGAAGGCGGACGAGCCCTGCCTGATTCTGATGAATCACTCCAGCTTTATCGATCTGAAAATTGCGGAGATTGTTTTTGCCGGACGGCCGCTGAATATCATCTGTACCAGCGACGGATTTGTTGGGAAAGAGTGGCTGATGCGGCAGATCGGCTGTATCCCGACACAGAAGTTTGTCGGGGATATGACGCTGATCTCGGACATGCAGTATGCGCTGAACACGCTGAAAAGCTCCATTCTGATGTTTCCGGAGGCCAGCTACAGCTTCGACGGTTCGGCGACGCCTCTTCCGGAGAGCCTGGGGAAACTGCTCAAAATTCTGAAAGTCCCGGTTATCCATGTGCGCACTTACGGCGCGTTTCAGCGGGATCCGCTCTACAATAACCTGCAGCTGCGGGATGTAAAGGTCAGCGCACACGTGCGCTACCTGCTTTCCCCCGAGGAGATCGCCGGCAGAAGCAGAGAGGATCTGAATGAGATTCTCCGGGAAGCATTTACATTTGACCACTGGCGCTGGCAGCAGGAAAACAATATCCGGGTCAGCGAGCCTTTCCGCGCGGATCACTTAAACCGCGTGCTGTACCGCTGTGCCTGCTGCGAGTCGGAGGCTGCGATGTCCGGACAGGGAACGCAGCTGACCTGCGGAACCTGCGGTGCCGCCTGGGAGCTGACAGAGACCGGCGAACTGAAGATGGTATCTTCCGGAAAAGCCGGCGCGGCGCAGGACCGGAACTTCCGCTTCGTGACGGACTGGTACCGCTGGGAGCGGGAGTGCGTGCGCAGAGCGCTTCAGGACGGGACTTACCGCCTGGACGAAGATGTGACGATCTGCGTCATGAAGAATACCCAGTGTATTTACCGCGTGGGCAAAGGACATCTGACCCACGATGAGAACGGCTTTCATCTGACCGGATGCGGCGGCGCGCTCGATTATACCCAGAAGCCGCTGGCCTGCTACAGCCTGTACTCCGATTATTTCTGGTATGAGCTGGGAGATATGATCTGTATCGGAAACAAAGAGATGCTCTACTACTGCTTCCCGGAGAACGGGGAAAAAGTCGCCGCAAGAACGCGGCTGGCCGTGGAGGAGCTGTATCAGATGAACAAGCCGAAACGCCGGATTATCGCGGGGTGAGAAGCGTCCGCAGATCCTGTACGCCGATGACCGCGGAGGCCTGATCGATGATGGTCTGCGCGCCGGCACCGTCAATTCCCTGATAAAACGTATAGGCAAGTTTCTTTCCGCCGCCGGGGCCGAGCAGACCGAGCGCGAGGCCCTGGGCGAGCTCTGTTCCGTGATCCTGTTCCCTTGAGAGAATCAGTCCGTCCACATGCTGGTTGCCCACTGTCTGCAGATAGGCGTAGACGACGGAGGCGGCCTGGAGTCCCTCGCCTCTGGAGGAGGTGTAGCCCACCTCGGAGAGCAGGACGCTTCGCACCTCCTGCTGCGGCGTCAGATAATGGGACTGACACAGCCAGTCGGTCAGCACTTCCACATTCCGCATGGAGAGATACGGCGAGTCGGAGGAGTGTGTCACCTGCCCGGATTCCACCCAGACGGACGGATCCGTGAGGGGATAATTATACGGGTGCGCCGCCAGATGCCAGGCAATGTTGCCGCCGTTCACCATGCTCGTCTGGAACGCGCCGATAAAGCTCTTGCCGGGGAAATACCGGGAGCTGATGGCGGAGGACCACTGCTGGTCGATGCAGGTGTACACGCGGGCATTCGCATTTTCGGAGCGGATCGCATTGTAGCAGATCCGGAAGCCCTCGGCATATTCCTCCGTATAGCTCTTCACATCGGAGGCACTCATATAATTCCAGTCGCTGTAGGCGTTGATTTCATTTCCGATAATCCAGTTGTCGATCTGACCGTGACCGATACCGGAATAGCGGTTTGCCAGGAAGGACATGACGGCCGCCAGCTTCTCCGCGCCGGCTTCCTCGTCACAGTTCAGCATATAATAATGGGCGCTGCCGCCCCGGGCAGAGGGGTGAATCAGTGTCTGGTCCCCGTATTTATTGTTCAGAAGGATCATGGTCACCTGCAGCCCCATGCTGTTGAACCGCGAAATCAGACGGTCATATCCGGAGATCATGGAAGAATTGAAGCTGTAGGAGCGGCCGTTGTAGGTGTAGCCGATCCCGCCGCCCGCGCAGAGCTCGCCGAGGTTTAAATTGTAGGAGACCTGCTGCACGCCGAGCGAGAGAAGATCACTGGAATAAACCAGGCCGGAGGCCGGAAGAATGCCTTTCTTTCCGTGGTCCTGACGGGGCGCGGCCAGGGCGGCGCACGCCTCCGGATTTGTGATATAGTGCGCGCTGCTGACAGGCACCAGCTCACCGCCGCGCATCACGCAGACAATAAAGCGCTTCATCAGATTGGAGGAGGCACTGTTTTTATTTAAGGGGAAGGTAAAGGAGGCGCCTGTCCCGATGGGCGCAGTGGCGACTTCCGCGCCGGCTGTGCCGGAAACATAGGTTCCCTGGGCGATCAGATGAAACAGACCGTCCTCCGAGTCGACGAAGGAAAAGCTGCTGCCCGCGCCGGCGGGAGCGCGTCCCGTCGGATCCGCGTCCTTAAACAGCGCATAATTCAGTGTCTCGGTTTTCAGCTCCGGGAGATCGCCGGTCACCCGGGCGACCACCTGCACATTGTCGGAGGAGATCCGGCAGCTGCAGATATCCACGGGGAGCCCGTCTTCGCTGCGGGCCGCGGCGTACGGATCGGTTTCCG
>OCTX012217554.1_pt1 | contig 11015 bp, 4 predicted proteins | sample 1539691 | NCBI WGS metagenome assembly OCTX01 (sample SAMN02144231, study PRJEB22623) | gut metagenome | biome: sheep rumen | host: Ovis aries | place: New Zealand | reverse complement strand
GCAGCAAATCAAATGCTTTATTGTTTCCTCCAACATAAGATAAGGCCAACTCCTCGTCGGTCATACCATTCAGATTCTTCATTCCTCTGTTTTTTAGTTATTGAAGTAACAATGTTTCGATAGGCATTTGATTTTAATTATATTAATTCGTTGGCAAAGATAAGTAGATTTGTTGAATTGTGCAAGTTTCTGATAAAAAAAAGCATCATTTTCTTGGCAGAATCCCAAATATTGTTTAATTTTGCACTCACTAAGGTTCGCTTCAGCGCGATTAAAAAGGGAATGGAGTGGAAGTCTCCAACTGTCCCGCAGCTGTAAGTTCCATTATGCTCGCAAGCAAGAAGCCACTGTCGCATTGACGGGAAGGTGTTTGCGGGTGGAACAGAGTCAGAAGACCTGCCTTATGTTTATCGCCCACTCTCTCGATGCAAGGGATGACGGCAACCAAAATGATTGATCAAGTCCTGTGATGACAGGCATTAGTGACTAAAGGCAGATTCTGTCTGTATGAGTCATGACTGTAAGGTATAGGATATATCTAACCGTACGTGTATTATTATATAAGTTTATTAGGTGGAAGAGCGGTGCGTGAAGCATCGCTCTTTTCGTTAGGCACAAAAAATGAGGTTGGCTACAGGACGTAGTCAACCTCTCGAAGTTTCGTAATGAAATTAAAAAATCGAAACCATGATAAAATGAGATGCTGCAAATATAGAACATTCTCCTGAATAATCCAAACGTTTACGTAAAAATCTTCAATTTTTAACATTTCACGCACCCATTATTATAAGAATATTCGTATCTTTGCAACAGAATTACAAAACAAATCAAAACAAATCAAGTCATGAACAGACTACAATCTATTCTTATTGCCATGCTCTTCCCGCTGACCATGATGGCCTCTGTGTGGGAGACGACGTACAAGCAAATTGAACAAAGTATCCGCGAACCGCAGTTCGCCGATCGCACTTTCCTCATCACCAAATATGGTGCATCACTGAAGGTGAACGATGCCGCCAAGAACCAGAAGGCTATCAACAAAGCCATTGATGCCTGTTCGAAGGCTGGAGGCGGTAAGGTGATTGTCCCTGCCGGAACATGGAACACGGGAGGTATCGTGCTGAAGAGTCATGTGAACCTGGTGTTAGAGAAAGATGCCACCCTGCTGTTCGCTTTCGACCGTAAGTTGTACCCGAACGTCCCTACCCGCTGGGAAGGACTTGACTGCTGGAACTACCAGCCGTTTATCTATGCCCATCAGCAAACCGATGTGGCTATCACAGGAGAGGGAACCATCGATGGTAATGGCAGTGACGAGACATGGTGGCTGATGAGTGGAAAAACACCCAAGAGCCGTGACATCGTTGTACCTGAGAAACAGCAGAACCCCGGCGGTCGTGCCGACTTGCTGAAATTTGCTGAGGACGGTGTGGATATGGACCAGCGTGTGTTCGGTGCCGGCAAAGGGCTGCGTCCCCAGCTTATCAACCTGAACCAGTGTGACGGCATCCTCATCGAGGGGGTTACCCTGCTGCGTTCACCCTTCTGGGTGATGCACCCTCTTCTATCAAAGAATGTGATTGTCAGAAACGTAAAAGTTTGGAACGAAGGCCCTAATGGCGACGGATGCGACCCAGAGAGCTGTGAGAATGTTCTCATTGAGGGTTGCACCTTCCATACTGGTGACGACTGCATCGCCATCAAGAGCGGCCGCAATGCTGACGGTCGTGCCGGTAGCACAGGTCGTTATGCCGGAATACCCAGTAAGAATATCATCATCCGCAACTGTGTGATGGAAGACGGTCATGGTGGTGTAGTGATCGGTTCTGAGATCTCCGGCGGTTGTCAGAACGTATTTGTCGAGAACTGTCAGATGGACTCACCGAATCTCGACCGTGTGCTTCGCATCAAAACCAACTCCTGTCGCGGCGGCATCATCGAGAACATCTATTTCCGTAATGTCACCGTCGGACAGTGTAAGGAGGCAGTGCTGAAGGTGAATACCGACTACGAGCCCAAGGAGGTGTGCTGCCGTGGCTTCTACCCCACCGTTCGCAACGTGAATATGGAGAACGTGACCTGTCAGAAGTCCAAATACGGCGTGATGATTGTAGGTTACGAAGCCGACTCACTGGCTTATACCGTCAATCATATCAACGTCAAGAACTGTCAGTTCAACGGGGTGTATGACCGTCCGTTCTACCTGAGTGGAAAGGCACAGGATTTGAACTTCGAGAATCTCTTCGTAAACGGCTCATTGGTGCTGAATGAGAAACCCTACAAGCACTATTCCGAGTGGTTAACCTACTCAGAGATGCAGCGCGTTCCCAAGTCATATCTGCTTGATTTCTCTTCAAAGCCCAAATGGAGCTACGTGATGGGCATCGAACTCGAAGGCATGCTCGACACCTATTTAAAATATGGTGGCAAGGACATCCTGAACTACTGTCAGGAATATACCGACACCATGATTAATGCCAAGGGCGAGATCCGTGGCTATAACCTTCTCGACTATAACCTCGACAATATCCGGACTGGTCATTTCGTGGCAAGGATGTACAAGCTCTATCCCGACCTCAAGAATCTGGTGGCCATGAAGACAATGATGAAACAGTTGGAGAAGCAGCCGCGAACCAAGGCTGACAAGGTGTATTGGCATAAGGCCATCTATGCCTATCAGGTGTGGCTCGACGGAATCTTCATGGGACTGCCTTTCTATGCCCTGACCGCCCGTGACCTGCTCCCAGCAAAGAAAGCCCAAAAGATCTACGACGATGCGGTGAACCAGATCAGCATCACGTATGAGCGCACACTGGATCCGAAGACAGGATTGAACCGTCATGCCTACGATGAGAACAGGGATATGTTCTGGAGCGATAAGGAAACTGGTCTTTCCCAACACTGCTGGGGTCGCGCCCAAGGATGGTTCTCGATGGCTCTCATCGAACTGCTCGATGCGCTTCCTGAGAACTATTCCCGTCGTGGAGAGGTAATCGAGTTACTGAAGAAGGATCTCGATGCCGTCATCAAATGGCAGGACAAAAAGAGCGGAGTGTGGTATCAAGTGATGGACTCTCCCAAGCGTGAAGGCAACTATTTGGAGAGCACTTGCTCCTCGATGTTTGCTTATGTGTTACTGAAAGCCTATAACAAAGGATACCTTGGGGAGAAATACCTTCATGCTGGTATCAAAGCCTACAAGGGCATCATAGACAACTTCATCCGTGTGAATGGCGATAAGACGATTTCTCTTACCCAGTGCTGTGCTGTGGCTGGATTAGGTCCGGGCATGAGTCCTTCAGTACAGAAGGCTGCTCCAAAGGTGAAGGAGAACCGTAAACGTGACGGTTCGTTCGCCTACTACCTAAGCGAGCCGATTCGTGACAACGATGCCAAGGGTGTCGGTCCGTTCATCTGGGCCAGCTTGGAGATGGAGCAGTTGGGCTATGACGTATATTCTTTTTACAAATAAAACAGTATCATAAACAAGATGAAGAGATATTTCATGATGATAGCCGTCGCCCTTTTCACGCTGGCGACCATGGCCCAAGAAGAAGTGCCCGCCTTCCCGGGTGCTGAAGGACACGGACGTTATGTCACAGGTGGACGCGGAGGGAAGGTTATTCATGTCACCAACCTGAATAACAGTGGTACCGGCTCACTCCGATCCGCTGTGAGCGGCAGTGCAAAGAAAATCATTGTTTTCGATGTGGCGGGTGTGATCCCTTTGGCATCGGATCTTAACATCGGTGACAACACCACCATCGCAGGACAGACTGCCCCCTACCCTGGTATCACCATCCGCTATTATACCGTGCAGCCTGGTGCCAACAACATCATCCGTTTTGTACGTTTCCGTCGAGGACAGGAGAAGGATGTCAACGACGGTGCCGATGCCACATGGCAACGCAACAAGACCGGTATCATTCTTGATCACTGCTCCTTCTCATGGAGTATCGATGAAGTGGCTTCGTTCTACGACAACAACAATTTCACCATGCAGTGGTGTACCTTGGGGGAGAGCCTCAACGATGCCGGACATGGGAAAGGTGCTCATGGCTATGGTGGCATCTGGGGCGGTAAATTAGCTTCATTCCACCACAACCTCATCACCCATGTGGCCAACCGCTCACCGCGTTTCAACGGAGCACGGTATGAATGGAAAGGTTATACCAGCAACAAGCTCTATAGCCAATACAAATGGGAGAATTATGTGCAGGCCGAGAATGTGGATTTCCGCAACTGCGTCACCTATAATACCGATGGTTGCTATGGCGGTCCTGGCGGTGGACAGATCAATATGGTCAACAACTATATGAAGAGCGGTCCGGCAGCCACTGTGTCGAAACTGACACAGGTTACCGTTGGAGCGGAAGGGAACTCCTCCGGTCATCCCAATGCTTACGGCATGACCAGTCGCTACTACGTTGATGGGAACCTGATTGATGGTAATGCCGCTGGATGGAACAAGTTTAAATATGACAATGGAACCATTACCCATAATGGAAAACGCTATTCGAAAGATCCCAATCATTTACATGGTGCCAATGCGGAATATATCACAAGCAACGGAACCGATTATGTCTGCATGCAACTCGAGACACCGGCCCCCATCGGTGAGGTCACCACGCATTCTGCATCAAATGCATTCGAAAAGGTATTGAGTTATAGCGGTGCATCCCTCTTTATGGATGATGTGGATAAGCGTTATTTTGATGAGGCACGAAGTGGTACGGCTGAGTATTCAGGATCGGTGACCAAGAAGAAAGGACGCGTCGACGTGGTATCTGACGTCAACGGTTACACCGAGGCCAACTTCCCCAAAGGCAGTAGGCCTGACGGATATGACAGCGACGGCGACGGTATGCCCGACGTATGGGAGACCGCCAACGGACTGAACCCCAACTATGCGAATGATGCTACCCTCTATACCTTAGACAGCGAGAAGAAATGGTACACGAATTTGGAGGTCTTCCTGAGCAGTCTGGTAGAGGATATCATGAAGAAGGGGAACGAAGATGCTGAGAGTACTGTCAACGAATACTATCCTGCCTGTACGATTGTGGATCTCCCCTCGCAGACAGATGGTGATGACACCCCCCCGGTAGATCCCAAGGAAGGTACGGATGCCTCTGTAAGCTGGGTATTCAGTTCCGGTAGTAAAGAAGAGGCTACCTATGCCGACAATACCGCTGCTTTCTTCGAGTCCAACGATGTCATTTTAGGCAGTAACCTGGCATACAACGGTACGAAGCAATTAGGTGACGTGAAGGAGACCAAGGTACAGGCACAGGTTCCCAACGAGTCAGGTCCAAACGAAGGAAATGCCCTCACGTTTACGTTCAAGACGAAAGCGGGATACAAATTCCTTGCCAACAAGATCTCTTTCGTGGTGTCAAGAATGGGTACCGATGGTGGTAAGTTTGATGCCACCTGGATTGATGCGGGTGGTGAGACCAAGCTGGTATCGGGTGAAACGCCCAACCGTGATCCCAATTATTCCACCTATTTCCTCGACTTGAGCAACGCCACCGCCACTGAAGGCGAATGTCAATTGGTGTTCCACATCTACGCATTGGGACAACTGAAAGAAGATGGTAGCAAGAACCTCAAAGACTACGGTTTTGGCAACATCCAGATTCAAGGAAAACTGATCGGTGGTGATGATACTGCCGTGGAAATGGTGATTGACGTTCAAGGTTCTTCGCGTACCTATTATAATATAGGGGGTCAGAAAATGACCAAACCCCAGAAGGGTATCAACATTGAGATCATCAAACAAACAGATGGCACAGTGAGAAGCAGGAAAATCATTCTCCATTGATAAACAATCTTTAAAAATCTCGCAAACCTCATGACGGTTTGCGAGATTTTTATTATCTTTGCATCGGAAGTTTACAATTATTATTAACTAATACAATATGCTTATGAAAAAATTTTTTACGCTTATCGCCATGGCTCTCATGGCAACCGCTGCTAATGCACAAGAAGTTGTGACTCTCGACTTCACGAGCAATGCATGGGGTATTCCCGAGGATGCAAAGGCAACTGAGAAAAAAGACTTCACGAATGGCACCTATACCATTACGCTTGAAGGTACTGAAGGGAATGGTTACAGATTCTATGCTTCCGACCAGTATCTTCTGATTGGTAAGCAAGGAGCTACCCTTACCCTCCCGGCATTCAGCTTCGATGTGGAAGCTATTGAGACTGTTGGCCGTGATAAAGCATCGGCTGCTGTCAAGCAGAACATCTTCGTCGGCGACGAAGCCGTAAGTGAAGAAACCACAGGTGCACAGGGGACGAACGCCTATAAGATCGCTGCAGACAAACAGGCAGCAGGAACAATCTATTCTATCAAAGTCACCAGCAACCACAACACCCAGTTCGTACAGATTGTGATTTATCCCAAGGGTACTTATAGTACCGGTTCCACACCTATTGCCAACAACATCTCTGAATTCACTGCATTAGGAAGTGGTACAGATGCTAAGTTGAAGCTCGATGGTGCCAAGATAACATACGTTAGTCCTGACAAGAAGAGTGTCTATGTACGCGATGAGACAGGTGGCATGTGTTTCTACAATCAGGAAGCACTCTCTGGTGCAGAGAACACCTGGACATTAGGTGGAACGATTGAAGGAAAAGTCAGCATCTATAATGGCATGACACAGATGACTGTCACTGACGCATCCGCTCTCACCCACACTGCAGGTACTGCCTACGAGCCTGTTGCTATTGATATGGCCGATGCTGCATCCCATATTGCAGACCTTGTCAAACTGAACGGCACAATTACCGTGTTCAAAGACGGAAGCAAATTCTATACTGATGAGAGCAAGGCTCTGCAGATTTATGACAACTTCAAACTCAAGTATGCCATCGAAGAGGGACAGACCCTGACCAACCTCACAGGTGTTATCATTCCCTACAACTCCCAGATTGAAATTGCACCGATCAGCTCTGACATCACCGCTGGAATCAGCAGTGTAGAAGCAGAGACAAAGGGCAAGGCTGCCTTCAACATCGCAGGTCAGCGCGTTGACAGCAACTACAAGGGTGTTGTGATCAAGAACGGAAAGAAGATGATGCAAAAATAAAATGCATCCTTCCTAATACTTCAAAAAGGATTTGTCTGTAGGCAAATCCTTTTTCTGTTCTCTATCAGAAGAACCATGACTGCCAAAAAGCCACTAATTATCATCTATTAACAAAAAAAAGCGTAAAAGATACACATATTTTATGTATCTTTGCAACCAACATCTACGAAGACAAATTAAAATTCATATTTATTCACTAACCGATTAAAACAATGAGCAAACAATTACGAAGAATCAGCACGATGTGTCTGATGCTATTGGCGGCTTTGCTGGTCAACGCACAGGACATCAAGATTGATCTGAGGAACGGGAACCTGCTAACTCAGGAAGAACAGGTGGAATGGCAGCAACTGCCTAACATCGGCATTGCCGTTGCTGATGACGGCACAGTGAGCCGTGTGGCGGCAGATGCGGAGAATGCCGTAGCGGTCATCACTGGTAAATGGCACTCGAATGAACACGGGTGGGCAGGTTTCAAGGGCATCGTTCCCGTGCAGGGTCCTGTAAAGATCACCATGGGCTCCTGCGCCTGGGGTGGTGACGTCACAGTAACAGATGCCAATGGTGAAACCATCGGTCAGTTCAACACGAACACAGGAGCCTGCTATCACAATGATGTGGAGAACAACGTGGCGAGCTTCAACTACCAAGGAGGTGCCACAACACTCACCATCGAGGGAGGCAACTATACGCCGTACTTTTCTATCGAAAAGATCAAGACAGGTATCGATAATGAGGCGATGACCGCCACGTTCCCCTTCGATCAGGGCGTTGACGATCAGAAAGCAGGATTCGGCAACATGGAAGAATTCTTCCTGAGCAGTAAGGTGACCTATGGCAGTAACCTGAACATCCACAGTCGGAGCAATAACAGCATCGACCACTATCAGACACTCTTCAACCCGAACGAACAGCAGAAAGAGGCTGATGAGAGTAATGCCATCCGTTTCATGATCCGTCCTTATCCGGGATTGACCTTTACACCTACCAAGGTTTCTTTGAAGTCCACTCGTTTCGGTACTGACGGCGGTAATCTTGATTTCGCATGGGTGAATCCCGACGGCACCACCGTTACCCTGGCCACAGGTGAGAAACCCGAACGGAATAACGTGAACCACTACTCGAACTTCACTTACGACATTACCGGAGCAACACCTGGCGAGGGTGAATGCGGTTTGCAGATCAACCTCTACAATCTGGCGAATAACAAGCAGATCGGCTTCGCAGCTATCGTCATTGAGGGTATCCTGAACGGTACGAAGCAGGATATTCCAATCCTTACCTCGTTCGTGGCTAACGGTATTACCCATATCGTGGAAAAAGAGTTTGCCATTGTAGGAGATGACTATGTTTCCGAGATCGAACTCTTCAAAGACGAAAAGATGATCAGCGAGCAAAACCCAGTCACCGATGTCGTGGTAAAGGCAGGTGAATTAGGTACCATTACCTATCAAGGTGATGACAGCAAGTGCACCGTGACCATCCCCGTGACCCACAACGGCATCAGTATGAAGTGGGTGGCCAACTTCGTTCGTAAGCCCTTCTATACCCTCACCTACTTCGACTCTGACGGTACCACCGTCTTAGGCAAACAGCAGGTGGAGAAAGACGTAGCTGTAGGAACATTTGACATCGATGAGAATAAGGTGACTGTAACAGATGGTTACAAGTTCCGCGGATGGGCTACCGCCGTGAGCGGAAGCGCTGCCGTGAAATACAAATCGTCAAGCACCTTCCAGGCCGATGCGAACCTCTATGCCCTCTGCACACCGATTGAGGTGGCCAATGCTACGGCACGCTATGATTATGATCTCACCAAAGAGAACTTCGATCCCGCTGACCACGATGTACTGACCTTCGAGGGCACAGGCTACTGGCACGACAAGCAGCACGGATGGGCCTTCAGTGGCAACGACAAGATCAAGTTCCAAGTAGGAGGTAAGGGTTACATCAAACTCAGTCTCTGTCAGTACTCATCGAGCGGTGACCTTACCCTCTATGCCCCCGATGGTACCACCGTATTAGGAACCGCTGAAGCCAAGGCATCGTCCGATGGTGCCAACGCTACCATCCAGTATGACGGTTCTCAGGGTGCCGGCGAGCTCACCCTCACCTTCCCCAACGGTGCTATCTATATCCACAACATCAGCATTCGCAACCAAGCCGAGGATCCTTACACGAAGGTGGAAGGCAGCAATGTCTATGTGGTGAAGCAAGGAGCCACCCCTGAGGAGAGTGGAAAGAACCTCCTGTCGATGATTGAGCTGGCCAATGGCTTAGAGGGCAGCGACCGTGCTGTTATCTTCCTGCCCGACGGACTCTACGACCTGGGTGAGACGGTGTTAACAACCATCAGCCGCAGCAACCTGTCACTCATCGGACAATCGATGAATGGCACCATCATCAAGAATGCTCCCGACCGCTCTATCGAGGGTATCGGTACCACAGCGACGATTCTGAACACCAGTTCGAACCTCTATATGCAAGACCTCACCCTGCAGAACGCCCTTGACTATTATGGTGCGATCAGTGGCGGTCAGGTAGGCGGACGTGCCGTATGCTTGCAGGACAAGGGAAAGCAGACCATCTGTAAGAACGTGCGCATGCTCTCCTATCAGGATACCTACTACAGCAACTCGAACAGTCAGTTCTACTGGGAGACCTCAGAGATCCACGGCACCGTTGACTACCTCTGTGGTGGGGGCGATGTCTATTACGACAGATGTACTTTCGTGAACGAGAGCCGTGCTGCCGGCAGTAAGTCTGGCAGCGACGTTGTGGCTGCACCCTATCCTGACAACAGTTCGAAATTCGGATATGTCTTCAGTCACTGTACCATCGAGAACAAGGCAGCCTCCTTCAGTCTGGGTCGTTCGTGGGGTGGTCTGTCGAAGCTCACCTGGCTGAACACAGTGATCAACCAGCCGGATGAGGTCATCGACACGCGCTTCACCCTGGCAGGTATGAACATTGCCGCCTACAGTTTCAAGGAGTATAAATCCATCGACACGAAAGGCAATGTGGTATCTCCTGCCAGTCTGGTAGAGACCTTCACACATAGCAATGGCAACTACACCTACGACATCATCCTGTCTGACGAGGAGGCCGAAGCCTATACCCTCGACAAGGTGTTCAGCAACTGGTCACCGGCAGGACAAACCGCTCAGGTGACCGCTCCTGCCAGCGCCCTCTACAGCAATGGTACCGTTTCATGGTCACGTTCGCAGGAAGCCACACTCTACGCAGTGTTCAAGAACGGCGAGTTGTCTGGCATTACCAATAACACCTATCTGAACATCAACGAGGTGGATGAGATGAAAGATGTGCTCACGATCCGTGCTGCCAACGCCATGGGCGGCTTCGGTCAGGAAGAATCGGTTTCTATCTTACCTACGGGTATCAACGTTATCGGTGAGGACACAAAGGCCGTCGTCATCTACAACATGCAAGGCATGCAGGTTCATCAAGCCGGCAAAGGTGTGTATATCATCAACGGAAAGAAGATCGTGGTGAAGTGACCAACATTCTCCATTATTATATAATTTAAGGTGTGTCCTCAACCGAGGATACACCTTTTTCTATTCCAAGAGCAGATCGTCGCCTGTTAAAGCCCCTTTCCTCAAGAAAAAGCCATCCAACATTTCGCAATATTTACGATAAGGTTTACGTAGCTTTTCAGGGTTATTATTTGCATAAGTTTAATCTTTTTCGTATTTTTGCACACAGATATAATCATGAATCATGAATTTTATTCTAGCTTAAGCAGATTCTACTTGAACAAACCTATCACAAGCGTGATATCATTTTAATTAATAACTAATAATAACAATTTATGACTGGTAATTTGAAAACTTTTCGAAGCATTGCCATGCAATCTCGGAAATTCATGCTTCTTGTCTTGTTCGCAATGATTGC
>OCTX012068161.1_pt1 | contig 11015 bp, 6 predicted proteins | sample 1539691 | NCBI WGS metagenome assembly OCTX01 (sample SAMN02144231, study PRJEB22623) | gut metagenome | biome: sheep rumen | host: Ovis aries | place: New Zealand | reverse complement strand
GTGTATATTTTGATAATTATTATCCGCTTAATACTTCTTTCAAATCTATTTAACGATAATTTCTAAAAAAAGCAGTAACAAATCGATTATTTAAAAAATAGTAATAAGGGGTTTAAATAAGGTCTTTTAATCTCTTTTAGGGCCCATATAGATGACAGGCAAATGAATCTCTGTCTGAACTTCCTCGACAGGTGTATCTTCACTGGCTGGAAGATAAATCTCCGTTATAGGACCTACAATATCATAATGATTTTCAATTGCATAATCCACCATTTCACGTATGGACTCATTGAAGTTCTTATGAGAACCCACATGTCTGGCAGCTAAAACAGTATGAGCCGTTAATTCCTTCAATCCTAATTTACCCATACGACCGGCAGGTTTACCATCAGCAAAGAAATCCTTGATAGGCATACCCACCTCAAAAATCTGATCATTTTCAGCATGTTCTTCAAGGTCATTATCATATGATCCATATGGAAAACCAACGGCTTCCAATCCATTATCATGGATAAGCTGAGCTACTTCTTCAATAAACTCCGGAAGTTTACTGAAACTATCAATATGTGGTACGTAAGCTACTTTCTGATCTGCTATCTTTTTTTCAACAATTTTCATATCTTAAACTCCAAAATATTTATTCAATTAAATTATATATCAATTTTCCAAAAGATTATTTTCTTTCTAATTTCTCACTTAATAATATCTTTATAATTATAATAATATAATACTTTTATCTTTGCAGGTAATCTCATCAATACATCATGTGGAAAATAATTTTTTGCCATACAAAGTAGCCTTTTGTGCCAGTGTCCAGTATCATACATATGATATAATTGGAGGACAATAGTAAAAAAATCTCTTCAATATAACATCATAAATCTGGAACAAGTTTTACTATTTCCTCTGACAATCAAAATAATGGAGAAATCAAATGAGAAATTCTAAAAATATCATGATACTGGTCATATTCTCTTTGATACTGGTATTTGGTCTTCAAACAATTTCAGCAGCAAGTTTGGATACCGGATATGATTGTTCAGTAAATGACAATACAATCAGATCAGATGATGATTATGATGAAATCATGATGCATGAATCAAATATGGACAAATTAAATGATAAAAATAGTTCAACATCCAAGGATGTAAACATACAAACAACCACCCATCAGATATCGGGTGGATGTGACCCTGATGAAAAGATCACTTCAGACGAGTATCTTGATGAACGCTCAGATTCAAAAGTTATAAACAAGAAACAGGCAAACATCAAGAAAGTACCAAGAGAAAAAGAAGCAATATCAATACATGTTGACGATGTAACATGTAACGTAAATGAAAACGCATTCATCAATGTACAATTTAACTCCAGTGACGTTACAGAAGGAGTGCTCATATTCTACGTTGATGACGATGTGGTGGCAACACACAACCTATCCCACGCGGACAATACACTCCTATTTGATACCTACGGCTATGAGGTAGGAGTACATGACATATACGTCGAGTATACGGCAAGCTTAATCTACGAATCAACAGATACACATGCAAACCTTATAATAAACAGGCATCCTACCTACATAGACAACTTCAGCAGCCAATTCAGCCAGGACAATGACATCAACATAACATTTGACCTATTATCAGATGGTGAATATGTACAGGATGCAAGCATCGGATTATACTACAACGACCAACTGATAAAAACCGTAGCTCTTAACGAAACGACAGCCAACATCATATTGCCAAGCAGTTATAACCAGCAAATAATAAGAATAACCTATGATGGTGATGACTACTATGAATCATTGGATGATTACCAGCTGATAAACATTGAAAAACGACACTTGACAATATACACCCCATCAATAACAGCATACCACGCATCACAAAGTGACGTGACAATAACAATAAACAACGATACAAGGCTTGTGGATGGTGTCATAGAGCTTTACGTCGATGACCTGCTTGTCTATGCAGGCAATGTCACATCAGACAAACCAGTCATTTCACTTAATCTGACAAATTACCTTGAAGGAACATATCCTCTAATAATAAGATACACTGATAGTGACGTCTTTGATGACGCCTCATACACCACGACACTAAAGGTAAACAGAATAAAAACAGTCATCTACTCAAATAACATCACAGCATATAGAAATAATCCCGTAACACTAAGGGCATCAGTATACAACTACGTTGACGATACAGATGAGGGACTTGTAGAATTCTTCCTTGATGATGAGACAATTCAAACATCACAGATAACCAACAACACTGTCAGCTACGAATATGTTATCCCGGACACACTAGACTATGGAGAACATAACCTAAAAATCATATATTATGGAAGCGACAAATATCAGCAATCCGAAACAAACACGATTTTAACATTAAAGAAATATAAAACAACATTATACATTAAAAACACGACAATCGATGATAATGGACTCATAAACGTTAACCTAAACCTGTACTCATACAATCAAACAGTAGATGATGGAATAGTCAATTTCTATGTTAACGGACAACTGGTCGACACTGCAGATGTGACAGATAACCAGGCAAAAATAGTATTGCCTCCTGAGTATCTTCCGAACGTCGCATATGATATCAGCATAGTCTATACAAATTCCGATTATTTCAACGATTCAACACTAAACGGCTCAATGCAGCATAACAGAACAAACACCACCACCGGCATATCAAAATATCTGTCAAACAACAACACACTTAACATAACAGCCTATGTTTATGCAAAGGATTATTCAAATATAAATGAAGGTAGCATAAAAGTATACCTAAACGGCTCATTAATAGACACATGCAACGTTACAAACAACACGGCCACAACAACCTATGACATGACAGGCTATCCAAGCGGAAACTATACCTTATCCATAGAGTATTCCGGATCAAAACGATACGATTCCTCATCCAACACAACAAATATAGAAAAAATAATCACGCCAAAAACAATCTACATAAACACGTTATCTTCAATAAAATCAACACCCGACTCAACCGTAACAGTCAAGGCAAACCTCACAGACTATGAATCAAACCTAATACGTGACATAATCAACGCTACAATAAAATACGACAATCAGACAATAAACGCAACATTCGAAAACGGATTGCTTGAAGTAAACATAACCTCACCTGAAAGCACGGGAAAATACACAATAGAAATAGTTACAAACAATTCCACAGAATATAAGCAGGCAAAAAGAAACATAACCTTGAACGTAAACAGAAACAACACATACATCTCATCACCAAACGTCATATCAAGTCTTAAACTGGAAGAAGTACAATTGAACTTAACATTAAACGACAACAATGGGCCTGTACAAACAAAGACCCCTGTTCAAATAATGATGGATAACAACATAATCTATCAGGGATTTTTCCAGAACGGACTATTGCAGTACAAATTTAAACTCAACACTTCCCATACCCAAAGCCAATATAACATAACAGTAATCGCTGGCCAAACAAAGACATACTCATCCAGTACAAAAGACATAACATTAAAACTACAAAACAGAAAAACATACATCAAGTCAGAAAACATCTATTCCAAAAAGGGAAATCAGATAATATTCAATGCAGAACTCTACGACAGCATAACACACAAGAGAGTAAACAAGACCGTCCCCGTAGTAATAAAATTAAATGACCTTACAATACTCACAACAAACACGACAAATGGAAAGATAATAGCAACATACCCTAACGGATACAACAATACAAACTACTCCATAACCATAAAATCCGCCACGACAGGAATATATGAAAGCTCCCAGTGGAACGGAACATTAATAAACACAAGAGACCCTGTCAAGGTATCCGCAGGAAACATATATGCAAATGCAAATTCAACAATAACCATCAGGGCCACAATATACAAGGACAATAAGCCTGCAACAGATAGAATACCTGTCGCGATAAAGATAAACAACCTGACAATAGCAACAATGAACGTAACAGACTCAAAAATAGAATATCAATATAAATTACCCGACAACCTTTCACAGAAGGAATATAACATAACAATAGTGACTGCCGATACACAGAATGTCATACAATCAACAACCAACTTCAAACTATTTGTCACAAAGAACTATCAACAGATAAACACAAATAACATCACAGCCCACAGAAATGACATGATAAACGTCAAGGCAAACCTCACGGATAAAAACGGAAACATCATCAGGGCAAATCACCTTGTTAACATAAAAATAGCCGGAATAACAATTGCCAACGTAAACGCCGTTGACGGAATCATAAACTATAACTACACTCTGCCAAATCTCAAGGCAGGCTATTATGATATGATATTAAAAACAGGTCAGACAAACTGTTATCTACATGCAACATGTCAGTCCGTATTAAAAATAGTGGATTAGGGTTTTAACCTCTAATCCCTTAAAATATTTCTTTTAAAGATTTTTTTTATTCAATTATGATAGGTTTATGGCGCTTCTAGGATAACTGCTGATTAATCCATATCTGAATATACTATAACCGTATGAACCGCCGGCCATGACTGCCTTGGCATCACCTTCAAGTTCTGCCTTGGATAATCTGTTCAAGTTGTCGTCATAACTTTGAAGTACACTAACTACCTTACAGTACTTGGCATGACTAACCACATACTCGGTATTTGATTGTAGCCAGCTACGTCCTGCGTTATATTCATATTTGTATATCATAGGAAGCATCACGTCAAGATACTTACTTAACTCAAGGTAATCCTGACCATAATAAGTCTTCGTACCAGCTTTTTCTGCAAATACACATGCTGATAATTGTATATTCTTATCATAATCCTTAATTATGGTATTTACTGATTTTACGAAGTTTGTAATTATGGATGGATTAACGATACTTGGCCTTAATCCGGAATATCTTACATAATCAAGACATACACCGTTTACACCGTTTATCTTAATTACATTTCTTACAAATGATCTTATTTCGTTCTGTCTTGATGTGGACACGTCGTCACCTGAGAAACATATCACCCAAGCATGAACACGAATAGGAGTATTCTTACATAATGCAGCAACGTTTCTTAAGTTTGCAGTATCACCTGTTGAAACTCTCGTCTGTACATATACGTCAGTGATTCCAACGTTTATCCACGTATTCACTATGCTTCTTGTTATGCTGTAACCTATCTGTACGAAGTATGAGGTTATCTTTGAGTTAATCAGACTGCTTTTAAGGCTGACGTCCTCGGTCAATTTACAGTTATATGTGTATGCGCTAATAGTTGCACTTCCATCCTTGGTGAAAGTGACACTTGTACTAAGTACTCCATTATGTACTGTCTTTTCGGTTGACTGGGATACGCCCGCTCCATTTACCGTGATGTCGATTGTTATCTCGGGAAGTTTTGAAGCATCAATATTGCTAAAGGATTGTCCATTGTAGACTTGATTCAATCTAGCCGTTATTGTACTTGCCTTGTTCACGTCATAGTTTTGATTGTCGAGTTTGAAGTAAACCCAATTGTTTATCTTAAATCCGTTGGCATTTTGTGCATTAACAGAATTCTTTAACCACCAGTTATAATCGGCGTTAACACTTCCATTATAGTTGGATACATCAATCTTGTTATTTTCACCAATAATACAGTAGTTTATGGTTGTTTTTCCATGATTATTGTATATGGCTCCTTTGACTGTGTTGTTGTTTTTTGTTATTGTGGATTTTGTTATGCTAAGTACTGATTTATGGTTGAATATTGCTGAACCGGTATCACCAAGGTTTTTTGTGAAATTACAATTGTATATCGTGTTTGATATTCCATTGTCACATCTGACGTATACTGATCGGTTTGTATTGTAGGATATCAATGAGTTTTTAAGTACCAGCTGGTTTTTGTTTGTTACGTATACTGCAGATCCATGAAGTTGGGCCTTGTTTAACAGGAATCGTGATGAGTCTATGTTCAGGTTCTTGTTGACGTTGGATGTACTGCTTATTGCCGCACCGTTTATTGCATTGTTGTTTTCGAAGCTACTGTTTTTCACGCTTAAGTCATAGCTGTTGTAAATTGCTCCTCCTTCATTTGTAGCCTTATTGCCATCAAAGGATGTGGATGTGACCGTCAATATGTTTTTACTTGCAATTGCTCCACCATCACCTGCTTTGTTGTTTACGAATTTGGAATTGTTCACGGTGGTAGTTCCGGTTGTATATATTGCTCCTCCGTAATTTGAAGCAATATTTTTCTCGAAGTAAGTGTTTTTAACTTCCAATGGAGATTCTTTATTGTAGATTGCTGCACCATGCACTGCTTTACTGTTTTCAAATAAACAGGAATCTATTATTGATTTCTTGGTTGATTTTTCTATGAATACGCTTGAATTGGTATTGTCTGTAAAGTTACATGATAATAGATTCATGTAAGCATTTGAGTATATTGCCGCAAATTGGACTGCATTGTTAGTTGCGAATACGCATTTGTTTGCCTCTAAACTATTGAGGTTATATATGCATGAACCATATTTGGCAGTGTTTACAGTAAATAATGTCTTGAACATGTAGAGTTTTCCCTTATTGTATATTGCACCACCATTTTTGGCCTCGTTTGAATATATTCTCAAGTGTTTTATGCTTAAATCACCCTTGTTGTATATTGCACCACCATTTTCATCAAATGCGTTTTTAATGGCTAAAGTCTTTATGCTGACTCTGACGTTTGATGCTATTGTAAATAGGTGCTTGTTTTGAGCATTAATGATGGTTGTTTTAGGATTTTCTCCTACTATGGTGATGTTTTTGTTAATCAGGATTCCATGTTCGAGATATGTTCCGCTTGTAAGGTATAGTATGTCATAATTGTTTGCCTTTTTCAAAGCGTTTTTAATGGTCTTCATTGGATTGTTTCTGCTTCCAATATTATTGTCATTACCTTTATTGCTGATGTATATTACATCCGGGCTGTCATTTTCTTTTAGGTTGTTTTCATCCTTTTCAATTGTTTTGCTTGCATTCTGTGTTGTAGTGTCGGCTGTGGTTGGATTTATGTCATCGTCGCTTGTCTTGTCATTTTTGATGCTGCTTGTGTAATCATAGTTTTCTGTTTTCTGACTGTCTTCTATATAGATGTCATTGTTTACTTGTTTAGTGTTTGTATTGACATCTGATATAATTGAATTGTCATTTGATATTACTTTATGTTCGGTACTTAAGTTGTTATCATCTGCTGCAGAAATACAACTTAAGCACATGAATATTGAAAGGATAAATAGTATAGTTAATATCTTATTAAATTTTATATTTATAATAAATAACACCTTCCATATTAAATATTACATATAAACACTTAAATATTTAACTAATACCAATCATTAAAAAGTTGTGGCGTGTTCAGATTTCAAAAAGTGACTTCAAAATCATTGTCAAATCAAAGATTTTCAAAATAATTTGATGCCAAGAAAAAAAATAATAGTGGGGATTAGTTTCTAATGATAATGAATATCATGTATACTATGAAAATCGCAAGTAATATAATACCGTCCTTCTTGTTGAAGTCCTGTTTGTCATATGCCAGTATGTAAGAGATTCCAAGAAGAACTATCATTACAACAGTATCAATCAACATTACCTGTGTTGTCTGAATAGGACTTATTACATTGGTCAAACCCAGGATGAATAATATGTTGAAAATACTGCTTCCTATAGCATTTCCCAATGCGATATCCTGCTTCTTGTTTAGTGCAGCCGTAATACTGGTAATCAACTCAGGAAGTGACGTACCTACTGCTACGATGGTAAGACCAACAAGCGTCTCACTCATACCTAAACTGAGAGCTATATCCTTAGCCGAGTTAACAACCAAATCTCCACCTACAACAATCGCAATTAATCCACAAATGATATATACTGCAATTATCGGCGTTGACAAATGGGATTCTTCAACAGACATGTTGGATTTGTCCTTTCTTGCCTTGATTATAAGCCATGAGATATATGCTATTATGATAATAAGGAATATGATTCCTTCAATACGACTTATCTGATTTCCTGTCACTAAAAATATTAACAACAGAACACAGCTTATCATCAAAACTGGAAAATCTATTTTAAGACTTTCCTCTTCAATCGTTATCTTATATATGACTGCAGTTGCACCTACAACAACAAGCATGTTAAAGATGTTACTTCCGATAATGTTACTCACGGCAATGGCGTTACTGCCCGTTACTGCTGATGCTACGGATACTGCTGCTTCAGGTGCACTAGTACCAAACGCTACAATCGTTAGTCCGATAATCATTGAGGGAATCTTCAGTTTATTCGCAAGGTCACTTGAACCCTCAACGAAGTAATCGGCACCCTTGATAAGAAGTACAAAACCCACAATCAATAAAACTATACTCAATATGTTCATATATAAACCTCATTATGTTATTTTCTAATAAGATTCTTTACTCTTCAAGATTATGTAATTCCTCATACAATATTGGTAGGAATGATCCGATATCCGTTACGATACTGATAACCTGTGCACTGCCACGATCAGCTAGTTTTGTAACGCTGGCATTGCTTATATCTACACATACACTTTTGATTCGTGCTGGTATCAGATTACCAGTTGCTACACTATGAAGAAGCGTTGCAATCATGATTACCATATCGACATCCTGAACCTCCTCACGCATACGCTGCTGAGCAACCTGTGAATCGGTAATCACGTCAGGAAGTGGTCCATCATCACGAATACTACCTGCAAGTACATATGGGGCATTGTTTTTAACACATTCATACATTACACCGCTGGTAAGAATTCCCTGTTCCACAGCATCCTTGATGCTGCCTGCCTTGTTGATTGTATTGATTGCACATAAATGATGTTTATGTCCATGTGCTACAAGTTCACCTGTTTTTGTCTTCACTCCAAGGCTAGTACCATATAATGCGTTTTCAATGTCATGGGTAGCAAGAGCATTACCTGCAAATAGCTTGTCTACGTAATGTTCCTTTATTAAATTCGCAAGTATTGGAGCACAGCCCGTGTGTATAACTGCAGGTCCACCTACAACGACAATCTTTCCACCTTTATCCTTGATTTCCTTCATCTGTGTTGCTACATTTCTGATGATGCTTCTTGTAGGCTTTTCGGCTGATGCTTCACTGTTCATAAATTCGAAAGTATTCTTTCCACGTGATTTTTCTGGTGGTGCAACTTTAACTCCCTTGTGACCGACGACTATCAGCTCACCTTTCTTGATCGTGTTCAATGGTTTACAGCAAGCCGTTTTATTTTCGCTGTCAACAACTAGCAAACAATCCATTTCAATATTGTCTATGTTAATCCATCTGTTGTCATAATAGATTTTTGTATTATAATTAGTTGTTGAATAAAAGTTATCGGGTACTGTAGCGTCTTTTTCTGATGCAACAAGTTCAACTTCCTCTTCCTCAATTAACTGTGCACCCAAGTCCGTTACCATGTCTAAAATTCTATCTAATTTTTTTTCATTTTCACATTCTACTCTGATTCTAGCGGTACTGATATCATTGTTATGTTTTCCAACATTCAACTCCTCTATCTCATAATCTCCATCCTGGTCGATGATGGTGTCCATGACCTTTTGAAGAGTGAATGAATCGATGATATGTCCACTTAATCGTATTTTTTGAACAAACATTTATTCAACATCCTTAGTTATTTTGTTATAATATGATTATTTTCATTTTATTTTCTTTTTACTTAATAATTACTATTTATCTAATTCTTAATTAAAAATACTTATGGTCGATTTTCCATATATTAAGCTTTTAATTGATTAAATAAGAATATAATGAGTATATAAAATAAGTAGGGTGTGGAGGAGAGTATATTTATAATATACCCATTGCCTTATTGGTTTTTAAGATGGATTTTTCGCCGTCTTCTTCTAATTCAAGCATTGCTCTTATACAATCAACGTTTTCAGGTACTACGTCTGATTCTTGGTGAACAGCTTGCATGTAGAATAATTCTCCATCTACCACATTTACGGATTCTTTCCATACTGGTATTTCATACATGTCTCCACGACTTCTACCTAAATCTTTAGCAAATTCCATTATCTCTGCTGTTGAGCCTAATTTAAGACCAGCATCTATCGGCATTACACGGTGAGCCTTTTCGAATGCATCAAGTACGTCGTCGGTTGATACATCGTTTTCAAGTTCTACCATTATGTTATGGGTGTGCATTAATGTTGTAGGTACTGCTAATGCCATAGTCATAACATCCATGCCTTCGATGATTGTCTGTACATCTGGACCATGGTGTGATGGAACAGTTGTAACTGGTTTAATAGCATTAATAGGTCCTTTTTTAGCGTCATTAGGGTCTGCTGCACGTCTTACCATTACAGCTCTTACTTTTTTAACTCCTGCAAGGTCATTTACAGGTTTTAAGGTACGGCATAAACCGGTTGTGTTACATGAAACTACACGGACATAATCTTTGCCTAAACTTTCTTCATAGTTTGCTTCAGCATTGAATGAAGTTCCGATAGGATCATGGTCTTCTCCACCTTCAAATATTGCCTTTAATCCTATTTTTTTGTAGGTTTCTTCCATATTTGCAATACCTACTCCTCCAGGAGTACAGTCGACTACTAGGTCAAGTTTTTCAAATAACTCATCAGCAGTACCGCTTACTTCTATTCCTGCTTCTTCAAACTGTTTTTCTCTTTCCGGGACACTTATATATAAATCATATCCTTTTTCTACAGCAGTCTTTGCTTCAAAATCAGGTGTTCTTTTTGTTATTCCAACAATTTTCATGTCATCTTGAAGAGATACAGCATCTGCAACTCTTTTACCTATGGTTCCATATCCGTTGATTCCAATATTTTTCATAGTATTACTTCCTAATCCATAAATATATTCTATAGCGATTAGTCAAATATTAGATAAACTAATATTCTATATTATTATATAAGATGTTACATTTTTATATATGTAATGATTTATGGACATGAAAGCCTA
>OCTX012235247.1_pt1 | contig 11019 bp, 9 predicted proteins | sample 1539691 | NCBI WGS metagenome assembly OCTX01 (sample SAMN02144231, study PRJEB22623) | gut metagenome | biome: sheep rumen | host: Ovis aries | place: New Zealand | reverse complement strand
TTGTTTGTCTGCTCTGCATTAGGGATGTTATTAAACCCCTTCACATGCGTCTTACACATTTCGCTGAGCGTAAAATGTTCACTTAACTTTGTCATAAATACTTAAACTTTTTAAACTACTTAAACCTTTAAACTTTTAATTAATAATGTATATAAAGAGTTTGCACCCACAACCAGTATTTCTGATTGCAGGTGCAAAAGTAAGGACTCTTGTTGTGGTAGAAAATAGTCCATTTTCTACTTTTCTAAAAGTCCTCTGAAAACAGCCTTTTCCTCTCTTGTCAAAATATATTTACAACAAGAAGTATAATACTTATTCTTCTTTGTCACCCCCTCCAAACGAAGATGTAGTGAAAGCATGGGTACGTCACGTTTATACACGCTGTTGTTCTGCATCATGTAAACAAGTGTTGTCACAGCATATTTATTCATGTGTCCAGTATTTACACCTTTCTTGATTGTCAGGAAATCCGACAAACATTCGTTATCCAGAATTCTCTGCCATAAACCGTCAATCTCCTCCTGCCACAAGTCTGTAGCATAATCCTTGATTGAATGCACATAGTCAAGCACCTCGCGCCTGAACATATCTGTATTCGTCTCAGGCTCGAGATAAACAAAAAGCTTTCCCTCTCTACACAATATCTCCAACAGCGCAGCGTCAAAATTCTTCGGCTGCACTCGCTTCAAATAAGCGTTCCTTATCTTCATTGAATCCAAGTTTTGTGAGAAGTGTTGAGGTGAAGCTTCTTTATCTCATGAGGACTCTCACGCAACTCGGGTTAGACAAAAAAAATCCCGCAAACGGAATTTCTTCCGAATGCGGGTGCAAAAATATACAAAAAATAATTGAAATCCCTCTGGTAAGGGGTTACTTAATTCCAGGTAAGGGGGTTACTTTTTCTTCTGAGGCAGAAAAAAAGTCTTTTCTCGAAGATAATTAGCAAATTCTGGCATACTTGATTCTATTTCTTGTGCCAATTGATTAATTTCCTCATCTTTATAGTTAGCACACATATTTTGTCCTATCGTATTTTCGGAACGTCCTGTCAGAAGACTGAACATGTGGGATATGCTTTTCTTATTCTTGGGTAGCACGTCAGCCTTCATACATAGAGCATAAGCAATAATTGTTGTTTGCCTTACACTAAACTTTTGGTCACCACCTTTGTCTTGCACCAATTCCTTTAACAGATTATTTTCATTTCTAAGCTTTTCATTCTCTTTTTCTACATTTTCGTATTTTGACCTCCATTCACTGGAATGGTTCCTCTCTATTTCACATTCTTCTACAAGCTTGTCAAGTTCTCTATTTACCCCTCCAATCGCATCAATTTCTTCCTTCAGTTCCTCTTTAAGTTTTTCCACCTGTGTCTTTAATTGTTTGTTTTCTCCCTGAAGGCGTTCCCATTTTTCCCTGCGATATTTTTCTTCATGAGATTGCAAAAGTTCTTTCATTAACTCATATTCTCGACTACCTTCTTTATATCTATGCATATTCAATAAATCAATAACAGGCTGAATCTCTGACGTAGTTACTCCTGCCAAATTATCGACAGACATTTGACTTCCTATCATTCTGGCTACCATACACCTTTCACCATAATTCTTCCACAACTTGATAGTTCTATTAACCGTATCATAGTCGAAGCCATTGGTTAGAGTCTTCCAATCAACATTCATTTTTTGCAACTCTACTACGTCGCAAGGTAAAGACAATTTTTTTTCCATAATATTATTCATTTTACATAATTATTTTCTCACTATTAACTTTTATCTTTTAACTCTTAACTAATAAAGCCCACCCCGAAGGGTGAGCTGGTTATATCAACAAAAAGATTCTATATCCATTCCAAGTAGTATTCCCAACCATCATGACGTTCTTTGCACCATTCATATGGAGTCAATTTAAGTTTCATCCCTAAACGTTTAGACAATTCAAGATGCTTGTATAGATATTCCTTGCTTATCGCAACATCATACCCAGGTTGTTGATTTTCTATTATTTCACTAATAAATTCACGTTCTTTCTTAGAAGCAAAATCATTCTGGCTCCATTTACGTTCATATTCCCTATATATTTCCCTGCCTTTTTTGTAGTCACGTCGCTTTGTTCCTGCAAGAATGTCTATGCTGGTAAAAGACTTATGATACTTAACCCTGTTATTTTTTATAGTAATAACATCAGGAAATTCGCAACGTTGTTCTATCTTTTTAGCTATTGGTTCATACACAAACATATCCCCACAACGACCAATATAATATGCACAAAGAAAACCATTTTTCTTTGCGCATTTATCAGCCATCTCTTGAAAGTGTTTATTGTGTCGTAGCATATTAGATTTACCTTGTTATTCAAACGATAATAATGATATCTGAATCTTGGTTTTTAGTTACATTCGTAGTAGGCTTCTTAAATATTCACGACTTTCCTGTCGCATTTTGGCTCTTTCTTCTTCCTTGCGTCGTCTCTCATCATCTGCTTGACGTGCTTGTTCAACTAATTGTATCATGGATTTATACTTATGTATGATTTCATTCTTATCATCGTAGAATACTATCCACTGGTTTTGGCATCCAGCTACAGAGTTAGAACATAGGTAAAAACAATATTGTTTTTCATTCACAGCAGTACCCTCTTTGACAATTTTGAAAAGTCCCTTTCTGCAAACAGGGCATAACATCTTAATGCTATCATCGTTTTCTAACATTTCAGTTACGAAAACAGATGGCATATTTTCATTATACATTACAAATGTATGTTTTCTTGCTCGTGTGATAGCCACATAGAACAGACGTCTCTCTTCTGAATACTCAAAAGTATCGATTTTACTCAACACGTAGCCTAATATCGGATCATCTGTTACACGAGATGGGAATCCACCACCATCTTGACTACAATTCAGTATGATTACATTGTCAGCTTCTAGCCCTTTGGCGGCATGAACACTCATAAATTGCATCGTACGACCTGCAAAAGTGACTGTAACCCGTTTTGATGTTGGTGATTGCTGTCGAACACAACTACTAGGAAATATACCCACCTCATTGTTGTAACGTGCTATCAGCATCACAGATTCGTTTGCTGGTATACTTTCAATAAGTTTCTTAATCTCGTTAAGATACAAGTCATTGGGAGTTCTAGAAAATGGAATAAACGAAAGTTCTGTGGTGATTTTATCAGAAAGTGGTTTTACATTCTTATTTACTTGTGAGGGATTCTTCAATATGAATTTTGAAGAACGCTCCACAAGGGGATTACCAAAACGATAAGTCGTTTCGATTTTGCATTTTGTTGTAACCCCAAAGTACTCTTCAAAATTATTGAATAAGTTCATGTCACTTCCAGAGAAACGATAAATGGATTGCCAGTCATCTCCAACACAGTATGTTTTTGTTCGAGGGTCAAGATGTCTCAATGAAGAGATAAACTTATATCTGTCAACTGATATGTCTTGGAACTCATCTACGAGTATATATGAAAAATTAGGTTTATAGCGTCCTGTTTCACAATACTTGGCTGCACACAAAATGATATCAATAAAGTCTCTTTGTTTATTCTTAGCCAACGAACTTTCATATTCTTCATATAGAGGTTTGATTAAATTGAACATAAGAAATCTGCAGCGTTCACAGAAATCCTCCGACTTACCACTTCTTTTTATTTCTTTCATGATAGAATCAAAGGTCTTGCAGTTGGATTTCATCAAGGCGATAAATGAAGAGAACAAGTTCATAATATTCTCTTCCATCGTCTTGTTACGTTCAAACAGCCTTTTATATTTTTCTTCCTCAGATAATTCTTTTGGAACCACACCTATATTTTTTAGTTGCTGTTCAAGTTGTTTAAATACAGTTTTGTCATGGAACATGGCACTAGTAGTTTCCATAAGGTGTGTCTTGAACTCATGATGAATAGCTCGTTTCCATTTGATGCCGTCATTATAATCTTTATTGGCTTTATAAAACCCTCCTAGTTTTCCTTCACCAAACCACTGCGGCACGTTACAATCTTTATCAATACCAAAGTGCTCCAAAAACGCATAGAACCTCTTCCCATTCAGTTCATAGTAAATAGTAAAATCAGGTTTATACTGTCTATGGAACTTAGTTGATGTATCTATTGGATAATTTTGCTCGTACAAGAAATTTACATCATGAGTTGAAAGCCATGTACATATTTTCTTTTCCTCTTGAGAACGAGTAAAAACTGGATTGCCATTCATGTCTCCATATGGTGCCATTCGACCATATGTTTCTCTGTCTTCATAGTATTTTTCAGCATGTTCGTATTCATGCTCCAGTTTTGTGATATCAGCTAATTCACCAACATATCTTATTACTGAAGATTTGAAAGTATCATTCGTTTTAATCAATTGATAATAGCATTGTAATAAGAAAGTATTATCAGCCACATCTGGAAACTTTCCTTCAACTTTTGCTATGATGTCACAAGCAAAGCCGTGGAAAGTCCGGCATGTAAGGTCTGATACATTGAGTCGTTCTTGAAATTCATCTGCAGTCTTCCTATTATATGATAGCACCAAAATCTCGTCTTTTCGCAGATTTCTTTTTTCCAACAAATATTTAACCTTGGCTATTGATGTTGAAGTTTTGCCAGAACCAGCACTACTTATGACCAAGCAGTTGTCTTCCAAATTAACAATAGACTCGCGTTGTTGAGGGTCTAAAGGATATTTCAGAACTTTATCGAAGTATTCCTTATTCTCACGAAGTTCCTTTTCAACAAACTCCTTGTTATGCATTCTTCGCATGCCCCAAATACCATGTGAATATAGTTTCTTTTTGGGAAACTTTTTAAATTCAACGTCTTCATATTTTTCAGAAATATATTTTTGGCATTCCTCGTTGACAGTTTCTTTCATCATATTTTCTAAGTCTTCAACCATATGCTGATACTTACTGCATTCTGAGTAAGCAAAGTAATGATCAATAGACAATAATGGTGCAACTTCATTTGTCAACGTCTTAGCTTTTTCATAAAAGGCAATCAACTTTTCAATAATTATTTTGCTTCCAAAGAAAAGATGCCACTTACTCCTATTTTCTACTAAAGTAAGATAACTATTTTCAAACTTAGAATCAATATGCTTTTCCTTATCTCTATAGTAAGCCAGGTTACCACATTCTTGCATGTAGTAATAGACGTACTCATAACCCATCAGTCGAAGACTCTTCGACCTTTTGTAACAGAAAATCATCAGAAGTATGAAGCTGATGATAGCGCAAATAATAAGTATATAAAACCAAGTCATTTACATAGAATCACCACCTCGAAGGGTGAGTAGAGATATGGTTGAACTATAATGTTTTTTGATGGCAAAAACCTGCCACTAGTGGCATCTTTTTGTCGTAGCATATTATATTCAATCATGCAAAAGTTTCATTATCGCAAAACATTCATTCTCTGTTGCGATTCGCGTCATCTTTTTTGTTGACAAAATGAAGATAGGTTCGCCAATTATGGGTATTGAACCATCATTATTGAAAGGGGTGAATACATCACAATCTTCATACTCCATCACAAACTCAGCATTGTCAAAATTGTATGATTTCGCAAGTTTCACAACATTTTTGTTTGGTGTTTTCTTTTTGTCAGCCATTATACTTTTTATTATAAAGGTTAAATGTCACTCACCTGTGGCTGTGGCATCTGATTTATTTTAGATATTTATCTAATATTGCTTGTTTACGATTCTTGCAGCCTTTCATTACGATTTCTGCCTCAATAATTTTCTGCTCATAGGCCTCTATCTCTGATATAGCTTTTTGTTGATCATCAATTGGGGCGACTCTTACTGACAAACTCTCTATTCTGTCTATTGAAGCTCGATAACTTCTTTTAAATCCAACTTCCTGACCTGCCACTTCTAACAAGTGGGCCATATACTTAGGTAGTATATTATCTGTTTTTATTCTCATTACTCCGCAATGGTCTGTTGGGTAGAAAGGTGTATTTGCAGGGATTACATTTACCATCCAGTCACCATCAATCCCCCACACGACAGAATCCTTCGTAAAATCATTAATTAACATTTTATTTATCATACCAAAAGGTTTAAAAAAGTTAGCACTATATACAGGAATATCATATGTTGGGTTTACCTCTGTGTTAAGTACTCTTTTGCCTATTGATATTTCAAATATTTCATTGTTAGACAATCTATAAATTACCCCCCCATTTTGCTTATAACATCTAGACGCTCGAATACTTCTGCTATCCTTTTTCTGTAGTCTTCAATACTCATGCGACTATTGTTATATTCTTCATCCACCTTTTCGCACTCTGTTACTATCTTCTCTTGCAAGTTTTTATCTATCATTGGTACTGATATAAGCTCCAAGTCCTTAGGATAGACATGTGGCTGGGCTGATCCCTTTTGAAGATGATATATTTGATCTTGTATAGAAAGTAAGAAATTGAACAAATATTTTGTGTTCATGTCATTATAACCTCTTACAGTTGTACAATCAGAAGCAAAAATAGGCTCTCTCCAGAAATTTACATAACCTGCATTTGCACCACTGGCACTAATGGTAATCGTATTAGCTGGTCTATTAGCTTCATTATTCATGAAAGCATAATCCAACCCTCCTGCAACTACTTTAATATTACCATCCTTAGCCTGAGCTGAAGTTAACGACTTTCCCTTTAGTACTTCGGCAATATCTCTTAATTTTTTTAGTGGATACTTACTTTCTATAGTTATCTTTGTATCTGCCTTAAGTTGAATCGATTTGTCAAAATCACCACGGTCAAATTTAATGAGGTCTGATAATTTTGGATAAGAAAGTAGTTCGTCAGTTACTCCACTATAGTTTTCTTTTATGACGTTTGGAAAATTACTCGCAAATGAAAAGTGATTACAATGCGTATATAAATGCTTTCGTATAGCAAAAGCAAATTTTGAGTTATCCCAGGCGTCGTTAGGATTATATAGCGGTGTCTCAATGAATTTTATGGAGTTAATGGCTTCAAGTATTTCTGAGTCCTTATCGTTCTTCTTTTCCTTTTCCTCATCAGAATCTTCTATAGGTTTATTCGTAATGTACTTTATGCCTTCATCGTTTCTACGACTACTCCAATCATATCCTAAGAATTTCACCACATTCTCCTTATTACTCTTATTACCAATCTTATCTGGTGGTGACTGGAGTATTACTACCTCATTATCGTGTATCTGAATGAATGTATTCAATTTATCATACTCAATATCTTTGGCAAATAATACAAATTGATTGTGATATTCAGTTCTTTCAAGTTCTTTATACTCTTCACTTCCAAGATATTTTTCAAAGAGTTCTTTATTTTCTTTAGATTTCTCTTTCTTTTCTGCATTGTACAAAGACGAATTCTTAAACCATTGTTTCTGCATTGTCTTTGATATAGCTTTAGGCCTGAATTTTCTTCTATATTCGACAAAGACCTCTGATGTTTCAAGCTGCTCCTCCAATATACCATCTTGCATCAGAGCATAATATTCTTCTTTGTTATAACCTTGTTTCTCAATATATGCATCTATAGCATCATAATTAGTATATGATTTATATTCCTTTTTACTGATAAAAGACTCAAGTAATCCTACTGAGTTCTTAGTCATTTTTTGGGCAAAAAGGATAATCGTGTTAGTACCTGTAGAACCAAATGTACGGCTATTCAATCCAACAATTGAAAGTATATTGAAGTTTTTGAAAATCAACTCGCGTGTCTTCTTGAAAAGATTATCATTATTGGACAAAATGGAAACAGGTAACACTATTGCCATCAAGCCATTCTTTTTAAGGAAATGTGTAGCTCGCTCAATGAAGAAACATTGGATATTACCATTTGAACCATATGACTTTTCGTCAACAAGTTCTGTTAAACAGAAACTATTACGATCCTTTTCTGTCAAGGTACTTAAAAAACCATCAACACTGTATGGAGGGTTTACTATCAGGCAATCAAAACTCTCTTTGTCGAAACCTTGAAAACGCACCTCATGAGTATTAAAGATGCTCAAAGCATCCTTAAAAACAATATGAGAATCGTGTGCGCCATTTATAATAGTTGCTATTTTTGCCACCTGACTAAGTGGTTGGCTTTTCTCTATTCCATATGCATTTGTTTTTGGATATGCTTTCAAGAATTCTGTAAGGAAGTGACCCGCGCCACAAGCGTAATCCAGAACCTTTACACCTTCCTTGTTTGGAAATTCAGGTAAAGATTTAATAATGAAATTTACTATTGGCAAAGGAGTAAAGAACTGTCCCTCTGTCTGATGAACATTCTTTGAAAGCAAGCCCTCAAACAAATCGCCAAAGAAGTGGTTGGTTTCACTATCACTTAATCTTATATCCTGAATAAGCGAAGTAACCTCTATTAGAATTTGGAAATTCAGTTCGAAGTCTTCTTTGTTCTCTACATCAATAAAATTAAATTTTTTTATGTTGTAGAATTTTATCTCTTCAAATAATTCCTTTATTCCCTCATAAAGTCCATTCTTTGTACGTTGTTTTTCCTCAAAAATCTGTGATATATCACTTTCATTTTTATTAATCACATCAACGTCAAAGAGTTGTTTCTTACCTTGTTGATATAGGTCGAGAAGTCTGGCACAATATTCCTTTGGGGTATCTCGTGTTATACCTTTGTATCTGAATTGCAAATCATTGGGATTGTTCCTTTCATCTGTAATTTTACACAGAAACAAATCTACAAGTATATAAAAGGAGTGTTCAAAATCTGTTATTGCATGATTACGAAGTATTGTTGCAAATTCGTTATATATTGGACGTATCTCCGCATGTGATAAACCTTCAATATCATTTATTGTATATTTTAATTTTCCAATAGAATACGTCTCGACATCATCTTCAAATAATCCTTTGGTTTCAAATGATTTTGCATAAGTCTCACTCCAAACATCAAAAAGTTTATCTTTGGCATTATTAAATGTTTTGGGATTATCTAATTCCTTTAAACGCTTTTCATTATCCTTTAATGTTATTATGTGGCTTTTTTGTACTAATTTTTCATCAAAATCGGCTGCATACAATACAAGGTTTTCACTATACCCAGTAGTTTGAGACATACCACCAAGATAGCTAAACAACTGACCTCCGTCTTTAAGCATACTGTTCCATTCTTTTGAAAACTCAGAACCATATGTTTTGTTTTCAATAAGTACTAATGGTTTATACGCTTTGTCAAATACAAGTATATCGCCATAAGAAGGCTTGTTTACATGACCTGATTTAAATGCTGGCTCAAATACAATATGTTTTGGAGCGTAACCTTTTTTTAATAAAAGATGCACACAAACCAAGCATACAAAATTTTCCTTTGCCCTAAAGTTCAACGTGGTCTTTCTATGAATAACAAAACCCTTTGCTGGTTTATCTTTAGATGGGAAATCACCCTCTTTAAATGTATCATCCAAAGGAGCATAAATAATCTCTTGAGTATTGAAGTTTACTTCTATACTCGCTCCGTTTTGATATTCTTTTTTAAAGACATTTAGTTTTTCAGAGAAATCCAAATATCTAAGAAGTTGGGCTAAATTATCTTTTGTTATCATATTCTACTTTTTTCTGTTCTTTCTCTTTTTCTAATCTTATTTCCCAAAGGCTCTTGCCATTATAACTGAAATACTTTGGCCCTTGATATGCACCTGATTTGTTTTGCATCTTCTCAGGAAGATATGTGCCACAGAAGGCTGATAGACTCCAAAGACGTCCTTCATGTTCAACCTTATTCTTTCCTGCAACTTTCACTTCTAAATTTAGCGCATCAAACATTACTTTGTCACCAACATTCAAGCCTACCATACTGAAATCAAATGGGGCTCGCTGAACATTTTTGTGACCATCTTCTTTTGCAGGTTTTTGAGGAGTAACAACTGGATATATTTGCTCAAAGGGCTCATTGTCCTTATACTTCCAAATGACTGCATCATCAAGTACCTGTGCTTGATCTATGAAAATGTCAAGGGCCTGAGCAGGATGAACATTGAAAAACTCCCTGTTTTGATTGATGCGCAAATCAGTTAATCTGTCTATCTGCTTGTGTATTATACGCTCAACCTTATCATACTTTGAGGTTTGTATAGTGGCATATATCTTGAAAGGAAGGGGTAAAGATGTATTAAAAAGAGTCTTTAACCTTTCTTTCAGATTAGTTGTTTTGCCTATCTTCACCCAATCGTCTCTGAAACTATCATTTGTGAAGATATAAACATATCCAGTATTACTTGTTGCCATATATCTTATTTTTCTTTCCTAAATCTAAAGTAGCTGCTATACAAAATCCCACAAAGGGCTCCTGATGCAAAGCAGAGAACGCAGAGGTCTATGATTTGTAGTGTGCTCATACAGTTCGTGGTTTTGGTATTTTTATTCTTCTGAAGAATGCTGCACGGATATATGCCCAGAGCAATGGGGTGCCTGGGGTGTTGCGACTGCCTACGAAGGCGGCATATTCTTCTACATCTACTACCTTGACGTCATATCGGTATCTGCCAACCTCAAACAGTATCGCTACCTGTTCACCTGGATTCTTCAGGCTGGGAGAACTGTCTGAGACATTTCGCCATGCAGAGGTGCGACCGTCAAACAGCCCTTCCCCATAGGCATGCGCTATGTCTTCCTCTGTGAGGGGAGTTTTCGCCTTCTCCATATATTTCTTGGCATACATGGTTGCTGGAGTCATTCTCTTTTTCTCTTCTGTCACAGCGTAGCAGTTTTAGTTCTAAGATACGAATCTATATACACACACCGACCTTGCGGGATGCTCATTGGCACCTCGCATAGGGACACGACAAACTGCCCGCAAGCAGAATTGCGGGCGTAACTTGTTGAAAATAAAGTAGTTACTGGGGGGGGGGCAGACCTTTGCCTTCCGAGATGCTCCATGAGCATAGCAGGGCTAAGGTCTCGCATCAGGGTGAAGGCGAACCATTTCTTGCCAAGGTCCTTGATGCTGGCTCCTATGTGATAGACCTCTTCGTCTATAAGCAGG
>OCTX012218124.1_pt1 | contig 11021 bp, 9 predicted proteins | sample 1539691 | NCBI WGS metagenome assembly OCTX01 (sample SAMN02144231, study PRJEB22623) | gut metagenome | biome: sheep rumen | host: Ovis aries | place: New Zealand | reverse complement strand
GACGTGAAGAACGAGCGCAAGGAGGAGTCGTGCATCTTCATCACCGAGGGCGACTCGGCCAGCGGCAGTATCACCAAGAGCCGCGACGTGAATACGCAGGCCGTATTCTCTTTAAGGGGTAAACCCTTAAACACGTTTGGCTTGACGAAAAAGGTGGTCTATGAGAACGAAGAGTTCAACCTGCTGCAGGCAGCCCTCGACATCGAAGAGGGCCTCGACACGCTGCGCTACAATAAGGTCATCGTGGCTACCGATGCCGATGTCGACGGCATGCACATCCGTCTGCTAATCATCACCTTCTTCCTGCAGTTCTTCCCCGAACTGATCCGCAAGGGCCATGTCTATGTGCTGCAGACGCCGCTGTTCCGTGTCCGTAACCGCCGAACGAAGATCCGCCGTAAGGAGGTGCTGGCCGAAGTCGATGCCAAAGGCGAGAAGAAATCAGACTTCATCGTGCGCTATTGCTACAGTGAGGAGGAGCGTCAGAAAGCCATCAGCGACTTGGGCCCCGACCCGGAGATTACCCGATTCAAAGGTCTTGGCGAGATCTCGCCGGAAGAGTTTGCCGGCTTCATCGGTCCTGACATCCGTCTGGAGCAGGTCACCCTGCACAAGACCGACCAGGTACAGAAACTGCTGGAATACTATATGGGTAAGAACACGATGGAACGCCAGAATTTCATCATCGACAATCTGGTCATCGAAGAAGACCGTCCCGAAGAAGAGGTCTACGACTAATCCCTCCTTATGACAACTGCTCGTCACTATACCGGCCTGACTGATGCCGAAGTGCTGGAAAGCCGCCGGAAGTATGGCATCAACGTACTGACACCTCCTGAGCGAGAGACGCTCTGGGACCGGCTATGGCAGTCGTGCTGCCACTGGATTACCATCTGTCTGATGGTACTCTCTGCTGGAACCATTGCTGTTGCGGCCTGTCTGTCATCCTCGATGGGTACGGCCGTGTGGAGCATGCCGGCCATGCTGCTGACAGCCACCATCCTGATAATCATCGTAGGTTTTTTCGGTGGTTTTAAAGATCCGCTATACCGGATACTGATCGTCGTCTTTGTCCTGTCGATAGGCATCTCAGTCTATGAAGATCTATGGGCGGGCGAAGGCTCTTCCGTCTATTTCGAACCCATCGGCATCATCGTGGCCCTGCTTCTGGCCACGGGTGTGGCCTTCTTTCTAGAGCGTAACAACGAGAAGACCTTCCAGAGTCTCAACGAGGTGAATGACGACACGCTGGTGAAGGTCATCCGCAACGACCATGTGAGCCAGGTACCCCGTCGCGACATCGTGGTGGGCGACATCGTCATTCTAGAGACCGGCGAGGAGGTGCCTGCCGACTGCGAACTGCTGGAAGCCCTCAACCTGATAGTCAACGAGTCGTCGCTGACCGGCGAACTGCAGGCCGAGAAGACCACTGACGCGACCGCTTTCGACCACGAGGCCACCTACCCCTCTAATCATATTATGAAAGGTACGACCCTCATCGAGGGCTATTGCACGGCCCGCGTGCTCCATGTCGGTGATGCCACAGAGAGCGGACGGGTGTTTGTGGCAGCCCAGGTTGACGAGGGTGCTCCCACGCCGTTGAGTGAGAAACTGAATCGATTGGCCGGTTGGATTACCAAGGCAAGTTACCTGATAGCCGCCCTTATTATCGCGGGCCGTGTGGTGGTCTATGCCTTCATGAGTGACGATACCGACTTCAGCACCACCGACGACTGGCTCGACTTTATCACCTTTGTGCTCCATACGGTGATGATTGCCGTGACGCTGATTGTGGTGGCGGTGCCAGAGGGACTGCCCATGAGCGTCACCCTCAGCTTGGCCTTCAGCATGCGCAAACTGATGAAGCAGCACACGCTGCCCCGAACGATGCATGCTTGTGAGACGATGGGTGCTGCCGGCGTGATCTGTACCGACAAGACGGGCACGCTGACCCAGAACCAGATGCGGGTGGCGGAAACCAGGTTGGCACCGGATGTCAGTGCCGACCTGCTGGGCGAGATGCTGGCTGTGAACACCACGGCCAACCTCGACCTGCAGCCGACGGGTGTCAAGTCTGTGGGCAACCCCACCGAGGGTGCCCTGCTGCTGTGGCTTCACGACCGTGGCACTGACTACCGCATCATCCGTGAGTCGGTGGCGGTCGTCGATCGTCTGCCGTTCTCTACCTTTCTGAAATATATGGCTACCATCGTCAGGTCGGAGGTAACCGGTCGGCCGATGCTCTATGTGAAAGGTGCGCCGGAGATGGTGCTTGCACTGTCGGCACTATCAGAAAAGGAGCGCCAGGCTTATGAGGAACTGTTGCAAGACTATCAGTCCAAGGGCATGCGCACTCTGGGACTGGCCTATATAGAGATAGGTGACGACCGACAGGTGTTCGTCGACGGGAGGTTGGCGGTCGAGGGTCTGCGCTTTGCCGGCATCTTCGCCATCAGCGACCCGGTACGCACAGAGGTGCCTCAAGCCATTCGGAGTTGTCTGGATGCCGGCATTCAGGTGAAGATCGTCACTGGCGACACACCGGGCACGGCACGGGAAATCGGGCGTCAGATTGGTCTGTGGACCGATGCCGACGGCGAAGGCCAATGGCTGACAGGTACCGACTTTGCTGCGATGAGCGACGACGAACTGCTTGGTCGAGTGCAGGACCTCAAGATACTGTCGCGAGCCCGGCCAAACGATAAGGAGCGACTGGTCAGACTGTTGAAGCGCTGCGGACTGGTGGTGGCAGCCACCGGCGACGGCACCAATGATGCGCCGGCCTTGAATGCTGCTGATGTTGGCCTGTCAATGGGCGACGGTACTGCTGTGGCCAAGGAGGCCAGCGATATGACAATACTGGACAACTCGTTCTCGACCATCGCCAATGCGGTGATGTGGGGACGTTCGCTCTACAAGAATATCCAGCGGTTCATCATGTTCCAGATGACCATCAACGTCGTGGCCTGTCTGGTGGTGCTTATCGGGGCCTTCGTGGGTCGTGAGTCGCCATTGACGGTGACCCAGATGTTGTGGGTCAACTTGATTATGGACACCTTCGCCGCTATCGCCCTGGCCTCGTTGCCGCCCAGCCCGGAGGTGATGCGGGAGAAGCCGCGCCGACTGACCGAGTCGATCATCAGTCGTGAGATGGCATGGAGCATCTTCGGTGTTGGTGGGCTCTTCACCGTACTGCTCACAGCCCTGCTGCTGTTTCTGGAGCATGCCGACATCCGCTCGGTCAGTGACCTGCTGACGGAGCACTATGGTGCCTACGACGGGTTGTCGCCCTACGAACTGACCCTCTTCTTCACCACATTCGTGATGTTGCAGTTCTGGAATATGTTCAATGCCAAGGCCTTCATGACCGGCCGGTCGGCCTTCTCGCATCTCAGCGAGTGTCGGGGCTTTATGTTTATTGCCGTAATCATCCTGGTGGGACAGGTCTTCATCGTCGAACTGGGTGGGGCGATGTTTAATGTCACCCATCTGAATTGCGCCGACTGGACTGCTGTCATTCTGACCACGTCGACCGTGCTATGGATAGGAGAGGGAGTGAGGAGAATTGGTAATTGAGAAAAGAGAAATGAGAAAAGAGAATCGATAATTGAGTATTAATATGGTAAAACAGATCTTGATGATAGCAGCCCTGACTGTGGGGCTGACGACGCAGGCACAGTTGCGAATTGACAACGAAGGGCTGCGAAAACTGACCATCGCCGAGATGGCCGTGAAGAACCTATATGTGGAGGATGTAGACGAACAGAAACTGGTGGAAGACGCTATCCGCGGCATGTTGGAGAAACTGGATCCTCACTCTAGTTACTCCACGCCCAAGGAGACCAAGGCCATGAGCGAGCCGCTCAACGGATCGTTCGAAGGCATCGGCGTACAGTTTAATATGGTCGATGATACGCTCATCGTTATCCAGCCCGTCATCAACGGCCCGTCGGAGAAGGTGGGCATCGTGGCCGGCGACCGCATCGTGATGGTCAACGATACGGCCATTGCCGGTGTAAAGATGAGCAAGGAGGAGATTATGCGCCGTCTGCGTGGTCCGAAAGGCACCATTGCCGACTTGCGGGTGGTTCGTCCGGGTATCAAGGACCTGCTGACCTTCAAGGTGAAGCGTGATAAGATTCCTGTTCATTCCATCGATGCCGCCTATATGTTGCGGCCGGGCATCGGTTATATCCGTATCGGCAATTTCAGTGCTACTACCTACGAGGAGTTCTTGCAGAGAATGGACCGGCTGAAACAGGCAGGCATGACCGATCTTGTACTCGACCTGCAGGAGAATGGTGGCGGCTATCTGCAGGCTGCAGCCGACCTGGCCGGTGAGTTTCTTGATGCCGGCGACCTGATTGTCTACACCGAGGGTCGTCGGGTGCCCCGCCGCGAATATCGGGCACCGGAAGATGGCGGTTTTCGAAAGGGTCGTGTGGTGGTGCTCGTCGATCAGTACACAGCCTCGGCTGCTGAGATTGTGACGGGAGCCATTCAAGACCAGGACCGTGGTCAGGTAGTAGGCCGCCGTACCTATGGCAAGGGCCTCGTGCAGCGTCCCATTGACCTGCCCGACGGTTCGATGATCCGGCTGACCATTGCCCACTACTATACCCCTTCGGGGCGCTGTATCCAGAAACCCTATGAGAAAGGAAACAAGAAAGGCTATGATCAGGACATCCTGAACCGGTTGAACCACGGTGAACTGACCAATGCCGACAGTATTCATTTCGCCGACTCGCTGAAGTATGAGACACTGAAGAGGCATCGCACCGTCTATGGGGGCGGCGGCATCATGCCCGACTACTTCGTTCCCCTCGACACGACGAAATACACCCGCTATCATCGTGAACTGGCCGCCAAGAGCGTGATTATCCAACAGAACCTGCGCTATGTCGACCAGCACCGCAAGGCACTGAAGAAACAGTATACCGACTTCGCCTCGTTCAAAGCCGGATACGAGGTGCCCCAGTCGTTTGTCGATATGATTGTTCGCGAGGGGGAGAAACAGAACATCAAACCCAAGGATGAGGCTGAACGAGTGCGTACGATGCCCTATCTGCGACTGCAGTTGAAGGCCCTTGTGGCCCGTGACCTGTGGGATATGAGCGAATACTTCTCGGTGATGAACGAGGACAATGAGGCAGTGAAGAAAGCGCTGGAACTACTCTCGGAGTAGTGCCAGCGCACGGTTTTCAGCGGCTTCCATCATCTCGCGCTCTCCAGGACCTTTGTCATTGATGCCGCAGAGGTGTAGGATGCCGTGGATGATGACACGGTGCAGTTCCTCATCGTAAGGCTTATGGAAGAGTTCGGCATTCGACCGTACGGTGTCGAGTGAGATGACCAGATCGCCATTTAGGATGTCATCCTCGCAATAGTCGAATGTGATGATATCCGTATAGTAGTCGTGACCGAGATACTCGCGGTTGACCGCCAGGATATGTTCGTCGTCGCAAAACAAATAGCCCACTTCGCCCACCTTCTTGCCATAGGTGGCAGCCACACGGCGTATCCACGCTGAGGTGTCGCGCTTGCGAATGGCAGGCATCTTCACGTTTTCGCTGTTATAGGTAATCATAATTCGTGTTTTTACAGTCTAAGGGTTGGGGAGAAACGGACTCACGTCAACGCCGAAGTGCTGCAGTTCTCGCACCATCGACGATGAGATGCTCGACAGATGAGGCTCGCTGTAGAGCAGGAGTGTCTCCACCTCACCGTTGGTCAACTGGCGGTTGATGTCGGCCTGTTCCCGTTCATACTCGAAGTCTTTCACCGAGCGTACGCCTTTGATGATATAGCGGGCTCCCTCGCTGCGGGCAAGGTCGACAGCCAGTCCATAGTAGGGCTTCACCTCGACGCGCGGCTCATCGCGATAGAGGCGGGCGATGGCCTGCATGCGTTGTTCGGCGGGCATCATGCCGGGTTTCGACACGTGGTCGCCCACCACACCGATGACCAAACGGTCGAATAGTGGCAGGGCACGGCGCACGATAGAGTCGTGACCGATGGTGAAGGGATTGAAACTTCCCACGAAGATGCCTGTTCTCTCTTTCATATACCTCTTATATATTATTATATACCTTATTATATATAATATTATAGTATGATTATATAGTATTGTTATTTAGTTGCAAATTCCTGTACTTGCTGCATGACACGGAGGAAGTTGCCGCCCCATATCTTCTGGATGTCGGTCTCGCTGTAGCGGCGCTGCAGCAACTGGCGGGTGAAGAGGGTCAGTTCACTGGCATCGGCCAGGCCGCGAATGCCGCCGTCACCGTCGAAATCGGTACCCAGTCCCACGTGATCGATGCCCATCACTTGGATGGCATGTTCCAGATGAGCCATTGCATCGAGGATGGTGGCTTCGCCGTCCTTGACGAGAAAACCATTGTAGAGCGTAATCTGGCAGACACCGCCCTTTTGGGCCAAGGCTCGCATCTGGTCGTCGGTCAGGTTGCGGGGATGGTCGCAGAGAGCACGTGCCGACGAATGGCTGCACACGATGGGCAGCCGTGATATTTGCAGTGCATCGTAGAAACTGCTCTCTGCCGCATGGCTTAGGTCGACCATCAGTCCTAGTTCGTTCATCTTGCTGATGACCTTGGCACCGAAGTCGCTCACGCCGCCGTGAGTCTGTGCGCCGCGGGCCGAGTCGCAGATGTCGTTGTCGCCATTGTGGCAGAGGGTGATATAGACCACGCCGCGCTTCCGGAAATGGCGCACATTGCGCAGGTCGCCCTCCAAAGCCAGCCCGTTCTCTATGCCCAGCATGATGCTCTTCTTCCCCTCGCACTTGTTGTGCAGAAGGTCGGCTGGGGTGCGAGCCAGGGCAACACGGTTGTTGTTGTCGTCAACGATCTGTCCTATCTTGTCGAAGATCAGGTCAGCATAGGACTTTGGACCTGCCACGTCGAAGGCTACATTCTGAGCGAAGACTTCGTCGGGCTTAGGCTGTGGCAGGTAGCACACCATGATGGTGGCGTCGAGCCGTCCTTCCGTCATCTTGGGCAGGTCGACGAGTATCTTGCTGTCGCGAGTGCCGAAGTTGACCCCCTGTGGGAAGAACATGGGCGTGTCGCAATGTGTGTCGAGCGAAAGGATACGGTCATGCAACTGCTGAGTCTCACGATAGGCTTCTGCCTCGCTAACCAGCCAACGGAAGAGCGGCATGCTATCCTCTTCGTTTACCATGCATTCCGGATGCCACTGCACACCGATGAAGGGCTTCATTTCAGTACTCTCGATGGCTTCTACGATGCCGTCTTTGGCCCTCGCCGTCACACGGAAGTGGGGGCCTGCATCGCTGACGGCCTGATGGTGGAACGAGTTGACGGCTATCGTCTCAGGGTAGGGGGGGGCAACAGGGATAAAGGGACCATAGAATGGTTCGCTGTATATATTATATAAGGTGGAGTCCTTGTCGATGGTGACGGTGTGGGTTGGTTCACAGCGGTCGGCCTCCTGCGAGTGTTTGATGGAGGTGCTGATGTGCTGATCTACTTTTCCGCCCAGTGCGACAGCCATGGTCTGGATGCCGCGGCAGATGCCGAGTATGGGCATCTGACGGTTGAAGGCCAGACGTGTCAGCAGCAGTTCAGGCAGGTCGCGCTCACGGTTGATGCCTCCCAGGTTGGGGCAGGGCTCTTCGCCGCAGTAGAGGGGGTTGATGTCGGCACCGCCGCTGAGCAGCAGGCCGTCGATGTGGTCGAGGGCAGCGAGCAGGGCATCCTCATCGTCGGTCGGCGGCAGGATGACAGGTGTGCCGCCGGCATCGGCGACCTTCTTATAATAGCCTTCGCCCAACTTGCAGGTCTGATCGCCATAGTTGCCGGTGATGCCAATCAGGGGGCGGCGGTCACGCTGTATGTCGTGGCGATATACAGTGTCGATGTTCGCTTCAAGGTTGAATCGGTTCATGGTCAGAGACTGCTGCTATTCGTCAAGTTCGTCAAAGTGTACGGGAATCTCGCGCTTGATGTTCTGCTCCAGCGAAATGAGGGTCTCTGTAGCGGTAACGCCGGGAATCTCCTGCAACTGTCCGTTGAGTAGGTGCATGAGTTGCTCGTTGTCGCGGGCATACAGTTTCACCAGCATAGTGTAGGGACCGGTGGTGAAATGGCACTCTACCACTTCAGGTATCTTCTCCAACTGCTTCACCACATCCTTGTACATAGAGCCCCGTTCCAGGGTGATGCCTACATAGGTGCAAGTGCGATAGCCCAGCGACTTGGGGTTGACATCGAAGCCGCTACCGGTGATGACGCCCATCTCGATGAGGCGCTGCACACGCTGGTGGATGGCCGCCCTTGATACGTTGCACTCGGCAGCCACATCCTTGAATGGGATGCGGGCATTCTGTGACAAGATGTTAAGAATCTTCTTGTCGAGATTATCAATCTTTTCCATTGCTCGGTTGATTATGTTACAATTTGTCAGCAAAAGTAAGCAATTAAATTGAAATGTGCAACCTTTTGGGCGGAAAAGTACAAAAAAAAGTGGAAAACGGCAACAGTCTGTCGTTCTCCACATGCTTTTTTATTTGTCTATCCCCACCAGTTCGACATCGAAGATGAGGGTGGAGTAGGGAGGTATCTGTCCGGCGGGCCGGCTGCCGTAGCCCAGTTCCTGTGGGATGAAGAGTCGCCACTTCGAACCGACGGGCATCATGGTAAGGGCTTCTTTCCAGCCTTTGATGACCTGATTGGGCTGGAAGGCGACAGGCTCAGTGCCATGCTTGGCCGAGGCATCGAAGACCGTGCCGTCGATCAACCGGCCTTCGTAGTGCACCTTCACCTTGTCGGTGAGTTGGGGCACCTGGCCGTTGCCCTGCTTGAGCACCATGTACTGCAAGCCGCTGGGGGTGGTGATGACGCTGTCGTTCTTGGCATTCGCTGCCAGGAAGGCCTTGCCGGCGGCTATCAGTTGTTCGGTCTTCTCCTGCTCTTTCTGGGTGAAATACTTCATCACCATCTGCTGCATGTCGTGCTCAGCAAACTTCTTCTCGCCGCCACCGAACATGGCTTGAATGCCCTGGGTCATCTTGTCGGCCTTCAGGTCGGTGGCACCCATCTGCATCATCTGCATGCCGATGCTCATGCCGACGGCATAACTGATGGAGTCGGCAGCGGTGACCAGCGAGTCGGGAGCGATGGCTGCCACAGGTTCCTTGTCCTTCTTTTTCTTCTTGGCGGCATCGGCGGTATTGAAAGAGGCACTCACCACAAGGGCGAGTGCCATCAAAAGATATTTCTTCATATCGGATTACTTCACTTCCAACACTTCAATCTTGAAAATCAGCGTAGAGAAAGGAGGAATGTTGCCCATCTCACGGCTGCCGTAAGCCAGTTCCTGAGGAATATAGACCTCCCAGACTGAACCGGCAGGCATACGCTTCAGGGCCTCTATCCAGCCGGCGATGACACCACCCTTCATGTCGACGGTGAAGGGCTCGTTGCGCTTGTAACTGCTGTCGAACTCTGTTCCGTCAATCAGGCGACCGGCATAGTTGACAATCACCTTGCTGGTGTCGGTGGCGATGGCACCATTGCCCGCCTTGAGCACTTTGTACTGGAAGTAAGAGTCGAGTGTGCTGCCGTCGCGCTGCTCTACGGTGACATTCACGGTCTGCACGCTGTCCTTCTTGCCGTTGTCGGCCAGGAACTGCTCGTTGTTAGCCTTCACGTCGCCGTACTTCTCTTCCATGGCCCGCGACTTGATGCGCTCAAACAGGAGGTTGGCGATAGAGTCAGCCTCTTCGGCAGTCATCTTCTGGCCGTTCTTGGTCAGGGCGTTGATGAAACCGGCTACGAGGTTGCGCTTCGAGATGGTCTTGGTAGAGTCGTTGCCGAACAGTTGGTAGTTGATGTTCTTCACGGCACCTTCGCCTATCTGCTTTCCAATCTCAACACCGGCCAGATAGGCGGTCTTGCCCTTGTCGTCGGCAGCGTTGAAACCATCGTTCAGACCCTGGATGAACTGAGCCATATAGGTGGTGTCTACACCCTTGGCCTGTACCAGATAGTTGGTCAGACCGTTGGTTTGTACTACGCCGATAGCGTAACTGAGTGAGTCCACGTCGTTCTTCAGACTAGCCTTCGGATTGTTGCCTTCGCACGATACCATCGTGCTCACGGCGATGGCCATAGCGGCCATAGCGAAAATAATCTTTTTCATTGTTCTTTTCTATATTGTTTTAACTTCTTAACTTACATTACCTCAATGAGTTCTACGTCAAAAATCAGGGCAGCATAAGGAGGAATCAACTGACCGGCACCACCCTCGCCGTAGGCCAGACGATAGGGGATGAAGAAACGGTATTTGGCGCCCTCGGACATCAGTTGCAGACCTTCTGTCCATCCGGCGATGACCTGCTGCAGACCGAACACGGCAGGCTCGCCGCGCTGAACGCTGCTGTCGAACACGGTACCGTCGATGAGGAAACCCTCGTAGTGACATTTCACCGAGTCCTTGGCCGTGGGCTTCTTGCCGTTGCCTTCCTTCAGCACCTGATACTGCAGACCGCTGGGCAGGGTAACCACACCCTCCTTCTTGCCATTTTCTGCCAGATAGTTCTCACCGGCCTCCTTGGCTGCCTTGCCCTTCTCGGCACGCTCGGCGTTCATGGCTTGCTCTTTCTTGGCGAAATAGTCCTGCACAATCTGCTGGGCTTCACGGTGCGACACCTTCAGTTCGCTGCCGCTCAGCACGTCCTTAATCGACTGTGCGAAATCATCTACATTCAGGTCGCTGGCACCCATCTGTACCAGTTGCTGTCCGATGCCCAGACCGAGGGCATAACTCACTTTATCCATGCTTTCTCTTATATTAATAATGTATATACACTAGAAAAATCGTGCAAAATTAGCAATTATTTCTGACTTCATGGCTATAATTCGCGAAAAATTACTATTTTTGTGGAGTTTTAATAATCTTTGAAGCCTTATGAAGAAGAAAATCGTTGTTTTGACAGGTGCCGGCATGTCGGTGGAGAGCGGTCTGAAGACCTTCCG
>OCTX011997938.1_pt1 | contig 11022 bp, 8 predicted proteins | sample 1539691 | NCBI WGS metagenome assembly OCTX01 (sample SAMN02144231, study PRJEB22623) | gut metagenome | biome: sheep rumen | host: Ovis aries | place: New Zealand | reverse complement strand
GCCGACTTCAACAACGACGGCTGGCTCGACATCGTGCTTGCTGGACTTGGTGAGACATCTTCTGGAGAAGCAACGCCGAAGCAGCGTCTCTACACAAACCAAAAGACAGAGGTGCCAAGCTTCAAGACAACTATGTGCGACTTCCAAAGTGATACCTACACCCTCACGTCCTCAGCCAACAACTCCATTGGCGTTACCGACTGGAACGGCGACGGATTCTACGACATCCTCATTGGCGGCATCAAGTCAAACGTTTACGGTGGTATGCTTTACCTCAACGACGGCAATGGACGCCCCAAACGCAGCGTCGCCATCCCGGGTGCCACTAAAGCTTGCGTCATCTTCCCCGACTACAATGGCGACGGACGCAAGGACTTCGTGGTCATTGGCTATTCAAAGGACAACAACTACCTGACCTCGGCACAACAAGGAGACAATGCCATCCTTTGTTACAACCTGTCCTCTCCCATCTCACGACCTGATGCGCCGCTCTCCACGACAATATGCAAAGAGGCCGGCGTCGTGTCGCTGTCGTGGGAGGCGCCCGACACAATACACAAAGGCTTTACCTATGAAGTCTATATTAAAGATGAGGAAGGGCACCTTTTAAACTGCACGCCAGCCATCATCGGCGGTGAGAAGGACGGAGTGCGCAAGGTGAACCGCCTCGGTCGAGTTGGCACAAAGACTGAGTGGAAGTTTTGTCCCACGAAACCCGGCACTTATACTTGGGGCGTGCAAACCGTCGACGCAGCCTACACAGGCTCTGTCTTCACAGAAGGTCCGCAGTTCACTGTAACAGAAGAAGACATCACGACGAGCATTGAGTCACCTCAAGATTCAAGAAAGACAATTCAGGATGATGTTTTTGACCTTAGCGGCCGTCGCCTTTCGAAAGCTCGAAAAGGCGTTTACATCATCAATAATCGCAAAGTCCTGCAACGTAAATGAAACGTTTCCCTGGTTACATCGGCGCACTTGTTGTTGTCTGTATCTGGGGCTCCACCTTCGTAAGCAGTAAGGTGCTGCTTGATGTGGGCTTGCGCCCCGCGGACATCTTCCTCGTTCGCTTTGTAATTGCCTATCTCTGCATGCTTCTCATCTCGCACAAACGACTCTTTGCAGACAATTGGCAAGACGAGCTTGTGCTCTTTCTCCTCGGCATAATGGGCGGCTCGCTCTACTTCCTGACGGAGAACATGGCGCTTTGTTACAGCTATGCCACCAATGTGAGCATCCTCGTCAGCACGGCTCCGCTCCTAACCGCGCTTGTCTGTTCTCTGTTCTATCCCTCGGAAAGGATGAAGGGCTGGCAAGTGATAGGGTCAATCATCGCCTTTGTCGGCGTCATTCTTGTCGTGCTGAACGGGCAACTTGTCCTGCATCTCAATCCTTTAGGAGACATGCTTGCGCTATCTGCCGCCCTTGCGTGGGCGTTCTATTCGCTCTTTATGAGGCGAATCATGGGGCGTTACAGCATGGACTTCATCACGCGCAAGATCTTCGCATACGGTATTATCAGCATCCTTCCCTATTTTGGGCTTGTCGAACCTTTCTGCATGACGGAAGCGATGCTGGCTAAGCCAGTTGTGATTGTGAACTTGCTCTTCCTCTCCGTTATCGCGTCGAATGCTTGCTACCTCCTTTGGAACTGGGTGCTCAGGGAAGTCGGCGTCGTCCATGCCTCCAATTTCATTTACCTGCAGAGCCTCGTCACGATGGTCGTTAGCGCCATTGTCCTCGACGAACGCATTACGCCGATGGCCATCGCGGGAGCTATCATCCTTATCCTTGGAATGCTTCGCGCTTTGAAATAAGAAAGGCTCTTCCTTCATTTAGGAAGCGCCTTACTTCGGTTTTACAAACGTTATTCCTTTACTTTACAGGAGCCGAGGGAGGTGCGGCATACGGGTCAGCACCCCATTTCTTATTGGGACGGCTGCCCATTTCGAGCACAAGCGTAGCTCCGTCCACGATGTCATCATGGCTGAACCAAGGTTTATTCCAAGCCTTGCCATTCAGCGTGGCGCTCTGGATGTACTTGTTCTCCTGGCTGGCTCCCTTGGCGATAATGTGCAGTTCCTTGCCTTTGGGCAGTTTGATACGCGCATCCGTAAAGATTGGCGACCCGATGTTGTAGGCTGGGAAACCTGGCGTAACGGGATAGAAGCCGAGCGAAGAGAAGACGACAAACGAGGTCATTCCGCCTCCATCCTCATCTCCGGGCATTCCCATCACATCGTTGCGGAACCAGGCATCAAGGCACTGACGGATGCGTTTCTGTGTCTTCCAAGGTGCTCCGGCATAGTTATATATATAAGGTATATGGAGAGAAGGCTCGTTGGCCATCGTGAACTGACCCATGTTACCCGTTTGGTCGGGGAACTCTCCATAGAACTGCCACTTGCTTTTGCCTAAAGGCTCGGCAAAGGTCCTGTCGAGTTCACGCACCATTGCCTCTTTTCCGCCCATCAGTTTGGCAAGGTCAGCGAGGTTGTGCTGCACGTCCCAACGATAAGTCCACCCGTTGTTCTCGCCATAAGCGGCACGTGCTCCGATGCCTCCACTGAAGCGGTAGTCGAAGTCGGGCAGGAAGTTTCCCTGCTCGTCCTTAGGATGGAAGAAGAGCGTCTCTGCGTTCCAGACGTTACGGTAATTGTAGCTGAGCTTGAGATACTTCGCCGCGTCGGACTTTTTGCCGAGGTATTCTGCTATTCGCGACAGGCACCATTCGTCGTAGGCTGTGCCTAAGGTGACTGCGATGGGCTGCCGTTGTTCGAAGCCATTCACGTTGGGGACGTCCTCCTTTTGTCCCACGCCAAGAGCCGGGAAGTATCCGTGTTCCTTGTAGAACTGGTCGAGACGTCCTGCGGGGGCGCCACTCCAAGGCACAAGGGTCTTTTCTTCGATGCCGCGACGGCAGTATTCGAAGCCTCTTCTTGCGTCCACGTCGAGTCCTTTATAGAGTGCATCTGCCACCATTGCCACACCGTGATTGCTGTTCATGCGGCGTGTGTCGCCTGTCATTTCAGGGAAAGTGGGCATCCACATCGTGCCCATCTGCTCTGCCATTCGCAGGTAACTCTCTATAATCGCCTCTTCCTTGCGAGGCTGAATGAGTGCTCTGAGAGGATGTGCAGCACGATAAGTGTCCCAAATCCAATCGTCTGTGTAGAAAGGCTGGCCGTTGTCTTCGTGCACTTCGCCATCGAAAGCCGAGAAGTATTGCCCGTCTTCGCTGAGACAAACGGGTCGCTCGAAGGTTCGGTAATAAGAGGTATAGAGGACGGTCTTCTGGTTGTCCGTACCGCCCTGAACAAGGATATTACTCAAGGTGGCGTTCCATTCATCACGACCTTCCTTGACGACTTTGGCCATATCAAACGCCTTGCCCTGCTCTCTACGCAGGTTCTTCTCTGCCTGCTCCTCGCTGATGAGGGAAATACCATAGCGGAACTGCACCTTCCTCGTGCCTTTAGGGAAGCGGAAAGCGCCGCAAGCACGAGGCTCTTCGGTAAGCCATTTCTCCGTTATCACACCGTCGCGAAGCAATCCTGCCTGCTCTGGCTTAACGTCAAACTCGCCTGAGAAATAGATTTTCATGTTCTTGCTAAGGCGTTGACTGCCGCAGGGATTCTTGTCGTCAGCTTTCATCCTGCCGTCCTCAGTATAGAGAAGAATGGTGGCAGGCTTGGCTGGGTCGAGGAACGTAAGCTCGTAAATGGCACTTTGATGGCTGACGGCCAGGTGAACGTCAATCGTATTGTCGGCTATCGAGACCTGATAGTCGTATGGTGTCACCTTTTCGTGGTCCCAACTTGTACGAATGATGGGATGCAACTCCTCGTCCTGAGTAACGCTCAGACGAAAGGCGCTTCGTTCACGATGATTGGTCACGACGATTGGCAGACCGTCGAGATATTCGCCCACATAATCGTTGCGCGAGGGATAGATGCGCATCAAACTGTTTGGCAACTGGATGGTCGGGAAGCAAGGCACCAGCAGATGACTGATGCTTCCAATGTAGGGATTGACGTAATCGACAGGTTCCGTCACAGGAGCAGCAACGCTTGCAAGGGGCACCAAAACAAGGGCTGCAAGGAAGTTCTTGAGGTTAGTCTTCATAGTTAATTAGCTTTATTTCCTGCAAATGTACGAAATTATTACTTATTATTTATTATAGATTGCCTATTTTTTCGTACCTTTGTCATGAAAAACTAACATTAAGACCCCTATGAAACAACATTTCATCACCCGATTTCTTGTTTTCTTCTTCTCTTCAATCCTCATTATCCCATCCGTTCTGGCTCAGTCTGCCATCAAGACAACCTTGGTGAGCGGGCCCGGACGAGACAGGAGCGAAGGCCCCGCAATGGTTTGCGACGGCGAGTTCGCCACGAAATGGTGCGTCGATAGCCCAAGACAAATGCCCTACACGATTGTCCTCGATGCCGGACAAGCCACGTCGGTCGTGGAATACGGACTCGTTACGGGCGACGACACAAGCAGCTATACCGACCGAAACCCTGTGGCTTGGCGACTGAGTGGCTCGAACGATAAGGAGACTTGGACCACGCTCGACGACCAGAAGAACAACAGAGCTATGCCCGACGAGGACTTTCAGGAATGTCGTTTCAAGCCGCAGAGCAAGGGCTCTTACCGTTACTATCGATTCGAGTTCTTCCGCGTGAAGGGCGGAACACGCATTCAGCTCAGCGAGATTTTCCTCTACAACACGGTCCAGACACCAGTCGAAACGACCTTTGTCAGCGGGTCGGGAAGCGGCTCGAAAGAAGCGCAGCCACAATCGCGCTTTGGTGCCAGAACCATCCAAGAAGGTCCCGAGATGGTTGCAGACGGGTTCCTCTTCTCGAAATGGTGCATCGACGAACCCAGTCAGATGCCCTACAACGTCATCCTCGACGCAGGTCAGCCCACGCCAATCAGCGAGTATCGCTTCTATACGGGCGACGACACACACTCCTACCCCGAACGAAACCCCATCACTTGGCGTGTCAGCGGCTCGAACGACAAGCAGAACTGGACCACACTCGACGAGCAGAAAGGCAATCGCAGACTGCGTGACGAGAACGAGCAGGAGTATCGTTTCAAGCCAGCTCAAACGGGCAGTTTCCGCTACTATCGTTTCGACTTCATCCAGATGATAGCCGGAACCCGCCTCCAGCTCAGCGAAATCAAGCTCTTCAAATAGACCGGGACACCCATCTGCACACGGTTCGCGACCAGACTCAACACGGCTCGCAACCAGACTCAACGTGGCACGTTACACAAGTTAACGTGCCATGTTTTTCAACTCAGCACGCTGTGTTCATTATACATACATGTACATTTAATTATACATACATGTATCTATAATTGTACATACATGTATGTATAACGAACCCAACACGAGAAACTGAGTAAAACATTTGGCGGAATGATTTATTTTCACTAATTTTGTAGAGCAAATCCAAACGTTACAACAATGGCTATTCAATTTTCAATTGCAAGACGAGGACTGCTGCCTCACGAGAAAGAACAGCAGGGCGTGAACCAACAGGCTGACTTGAAGAACCTTCGCGTTGTGCCTGTTTGCACGGAAACGGTCGATGCAGTGGAGTTCCAAAGCAGTAGCTCACGCCTGCCGACTGTGCTGCCGAAGAGCGAACTGCTGGCTGCGCTCGACACCATACAACGTGTCATGATTCATGAACTCGAGCAAGGTAATGCGGTCACACTGCCCGGAATCGGCACTTTCCGAGTTACCGTGAAGGGCGACATCGAGGTGAAGGACGGCAGCTATCACGGGAAAAACATCCGCGTCGATGGTCTGAACTTCCGTCCCGACCGTGAGTTGTTGAAGAAAGCGCAAGGCTTCGAGGTCAGTCAAGTGCCTTTGGGTCAGACAATTCAAACAGAAGGAACAGACGTCGAGGCACGCCTCGTTGAACTGTTTGCCAGCAAGGAAACCATCACGCACAAAGACGTCTCCTTCGCTTTCGAACAGACCCTGAGCTATAGTCGCATTTGTTTTCTGCTGAGCCGCCTTGTCAAAGAAGGCCGCCTCGTTCGCGAAGGCAAAGGCGCCCAAACGCGATACAGACTGGCATAACACATGTTTTTAGGAAATTAAAGGTATTAGAAGAAGTTAAAGGAGCTAAAGGACGATAGCTTTTGCATCAGGATAATGCAGTTCGCGAAATGTTTTGTCCATCAACTCCCTTAAATACGATTAGGGATTTCCCCCGAAACATTTCGTATTTCCCCTTGTCGGAGCCACAAAGTTCCCGTACCTTTGCACCATACAAACACTAAAAAGTACGGTTATGAAAAACTATGTTTACATCCTTTTGATATCGGCATTCGCATTTATCTCTTGCGATGACTTCGAAGATATCAACCAGTCGATGGCCCTCTCAGGCGATTGGAGAGGCGACTTCGGCATGTATTATAACTATGTTGACGGTCGCGGAAGACACTATACCTTTGACTCTTACGACACGCGTATCACGTTCATTCCGGCGTATTCACAAGCCAGGCACGGCAGAGGAACGCAGGTTGACTACTACAACTACGGGCCGTACGAGTATCAGTACTACAAGTTCAGCTGGGAGATAAACAATGGTGTTCTTTATCTTACCTATGATTATGACCACGAACTCGACACGAAGATTAATAACTACCGTATGACAAACGACTACTTCTCAGGCACTTTCTCCAACACAGGAACGTCGTTCCGCCTCTACAAGCTTGCAGATTACTACAACTGGACGCCTTATGTCAACGTTTACGGCTACGGACCTCGCAACGATTGGGACTATGGCTATCCTTACTACGCACCTCAAACTCGCAGCGATGTCGAAGCGACCGACAGCACTTCAAACGCTGGCGAAGTCGTCGGAAGAGGTCGCAGGCAAGTACTTCAGCAATGACAAAACGGCTCTTCGTCCTTATCCTAATCCTCTTAACCACGGCACTTGAGTCCTTCACCCAGGTGCCGTGGGACTTTGCATATCCCGACGAGAAAGAGGACAGCATCAGTTCCCTCTCCATCAAGCATGTCCCGAAACCCGAGAAACTGCTGAAACAAATCATTCAAAGGCTGGAGCTGGACTTGCAGCAGAAGCACAAAGTCAGGAAGTACAAAGTGGAAGCAACCTTCTGGCAAGAAGCCCTTGTACCCTTTTCCTTTGGTTGCACGCTCTCTGCAGAAGCAGGCGTCGGCCTCAACAAAGTGAAGCTGGAAGATTTGTGGTACGAAGGGCCATACGAACTGAACGACCAAGACACCCTTCAACTCACGGCCTTCCTTCGCCAGTTCGCAACCTTGAGCCCCATTCACGCACACAAGACCTATTCGGAACGAAGCCTGGCAAAGTCTCCGCTCCTAAAATACAAAGACACCAAGAACAACTATAACGTCTCGGCATACACCATTAGTGATGAAACAGGACGAGGAGTCCATCGTTTTCAGTTTGCCTGGAAGAAGGGACACAGCATGGATTTCAACTGGGAATTCCACACAGGAGGGATTTCCGGCACAGCATACTTCGACGGCCTCACCCTGCGTCTGACTCAATTCAAGGGCGAAGCGTTTCTGCCCTCAGGCTACGAAACTCGCCTCCGCTACCAGGTTGATTACTACGAAAAGAGCGGGACACCTATCCTGAAGCAAATAAAAATAGTGGGGACAAAGGACGACATGATTATGCAGGCAACAGTTAAACCTGCCCTATAACCAGCAACTCTCGATGGCATCAAGCTGAATGTCGGTGACGTTGATGTCCCCACCCCAGAACTCAAAGCCTTTGGTAACGGGTCTCTGGGGTGTACTTATTGTCCGCTTCCTGTCCATCGAGAAGCTATAAAGGCCGTCGTCGATGAAGACCTCAATCGAGGTGCGGTCGATGTAGATGTCCATCGTGAGCGAGAGGCTCGTGGGGTCTTGGGGCGAATAAAACTGGCCGTTCAAGGTGTTGCGGTTGAGGTCGTAGTCAATCAGCGTTTGCCCATCGAACTTTAAGCCTGCGCTTGTGGCATAGGTTAAGTTGAGTGTGGCACGAAGATGCAAGCCGTCTTGCTTCAGATAAGCATGCAAAGCCTTGTTTACGTCCTGTTCTTTCAGGGCACTCTCGCTGTTATAAAGCGGACTCAAAAGCGTCTCAACCTCCTTGATAGGCTTGCTGACGAGGCGAACACCTTCTTTCGTAGTGCGTAAAGAAAGCTCTGTCGGAAGCAACATCTGCCCACGGAAAGGCATCCCTCGATGGTCGATGTTGGCCCACCCTATCTGTATTCTTCGCCCTTCTGGCACGTTGTTGAAGGTCTGAGCAGCATAGATGGCACCCGTTGAGAAACGGTGCTTGCCGCTTTCTGGCGTGAAGACTTTGCCATCGAAACTGCCTATCATGTATGTGTTGCTTGCCCCAAGCATCACCCATCGCACGTCGTTCGGGTTCCCGTCAACTGCCAAGGGGAAGAGGTCGGGACATTCCCAGAAGCCGTTCACGTGGCTCTGATAGGTCCAGTCGCGAAGGTTGTCGGAAGTGTAGATACTGTGTCCGTTGCGCTCATTAAGGACAAGAACCCAATGTTGACCAGCCTCGTACCAGAACAGCCTTGGGTCTCTCGTGTCGTGTGTCTGCCACTTTTCGTGAGAATCTATAACCGGATTGCCTTCGTACTTGTGGAGCGTCATGCCGCCGTCAAGGCTGTAAGCGATGCATTGTGTTTCCTTGTCGCTTCTGTCGGCAGTATAGGCATAGACAAGCGGCGCTATCTTCTTGGTACCGAAACCAGATGTGTTGTCCTTGTCGAAGACTGCCGAACCGCTGAACATCGTGCCAAGCGAGTCAGGATGAAGCACCGGGGGTTGCTCCGTCCAATGCAAAAGGTCCGGACTCGTAGCGTGTCCCCATGTCATGTTCTCCCATTCGCGCTCAAGGGGATTGTGCTGATAATATAGATGATACAGGCCGTCGTGCCAGATGCAGCCATTTGGATCGTTAATCCAACCGCGCCTTGTCGTAAAATGAAACTGCGGACGATACTTTTCATGATACATCTTCTGAGCATCCCGAATGGTGTCCGCCTGATAAACCTGCGCGAGTGCTTCCTCAGATCCGTCAAAGGTGATGGTCAACGTCTTGCCCTTATAAGCCGTCAAATCCTTGAAGACCCAATAATCGGGCTCTGTCGAGAGTCGGGCCACAACACTCAGGTCGTCCACGCCCTTCGCTTGGAAAGTAAGCCTACAACGCTCCACCTCTTGCGAAATGGGCAGGTTCAGGTACTTATACTTCACCTTAAAACTCAGCTCTGCCGCTTGAGCAAAGCCGACAACAAGTGTCACGAGGACAAAAAGAATGCGTTTCATCATCTTGTTAAGGATTTCTTGGGTATCAACGTCGCTGCCAATATGGTCATTATTGGACTGAGATAACAGAAGAAGCAATACGGCGCGTAAACCAACGTGGAGACTCCAAGGACATGACTCTGCGTCATGCCACAAGTGTTCCAAGGTATCAGGACGGACGTTACGGTTGCACTGTCTTCGCAAGTTCTGCTGAGCAAACGAGGCTCCAGACCATATCGTTTGTATGTCGGAGCGAACATCGTGGCAGAAAGTATAATGCTGAGATATTGGTCAGCACTAACGACATTGAGGAACACACCTGTAAATGCTGTTGTGGCAACAAGGGAAACGACACCTCTGACAAGTCGTATCAATGCTTTCATAATGGCGTCGAGCATACCTGTTACCGTCATTGCTGCACCAAAGAGCATGGCACAAATAATCAGCCAGATAGTGTCCAGCATGCCAGCCATGCCTCTTGTTGCTACAAGGTCATTCAGTTCTGGCACTCCTGTATCGAGATCAGTCTGGCCATACACCACGATCAAAGCTCCACGCAAACGTTGCGAAAAGCCTTCAAGGTCAGCTCCGGCTATCTCATCAAGCAATTCTCCTTGTGTAAAGACTGCAGCCATAGTGCCCATCAAAGTGGCCAGAAAGAGCACAACCATCGAAGGCAAACGCATTGCGATGAGCAAGCCTGTGAGGAGCGGAACAATCAGCAACCACGGTGAGATGAAGAACGTTTGCTGCAAGGTTTCTTCCACCATCCTGACATGTTCAGAGGAGGCTGGAGCATGACAAAGACCTACAAGCGTAAAGATGAGCAAGGCAATGAGGAAGGTAGGCACGGTGGTATAAAGCATGTAACGGATGTGGGTAAAGAGAGGCGTTCCCACTGTGCTGCTTGCAAGGACAGTTGTATCGGAGAGAGGCGATATCTTGTCTCCGAAGTAAGCTCCTGAGATGATGGCACCTGCCACCCAACCTTCATTAAAGCCCAATGCTTGGCCTATGCCCATAAGTGCAATGCCGATGGTTGCGATGGTTGTCCACGAAGAGCCTGTTATCACGCTTACCAAAGCGCAGATAATGCATGCAGAGACAAGGAACCATTGGGGCGACATGACTTCCATACCATAATATATTAAGGTAGGCACAATACCGCCAACCATCCATGAACCGCCTAAAGCTCCAATGAGCAACAGAATGATGATGCCACCGCTTACGCCTCCTATCTTGTCGGCAAGAGCCTTTTCAAAGTCTACCCAAGTAGTAACTTTCCTCGACAGACCGATGCTCAAGCAAACAGCAGTCGCTACAATAAGCGAAATTTGCGAAGCTCCAGCAAGCGTCTCATCGCCAAAGACAGATACAACAACTGAAATGAGTGCCACCAGCATTACCAATGGCACACACGATAACCAAAGAGGAGGAAGGCGTTTCACCTTAACTCTTTTACCTTTTCACCTTTTTACCTTTTCAACCCTACTATGCCACCTTGTTCAGCTTCTTGATAATCGAGAAGATGAAGATAGCGGCAAGCAGGCAGATTGCCATCAGCGTGCCCCAAACGATGGTGAGGTCCATGCCCCACATGTGTCCAGGAATGCTGACAAGCTTGTTACCGATAGCCGTTGCGACGAACCATCCGCCCATCATCATGC
>OCTX011967225.1_pt1 | contig 11025 bp, 13 predicted proteins | sample 1539691 | NCBI WGS metagenome assembly OCTX01 (sample SAMN02144231, study PRJEB22623) | gut metagenome | biome: sheep rumen | host: Ovis aries | place: New Zealand | reverse complement strand
GAAAGTATTAGATGAGTTAGCCCAAATGGTGAAGGCAGCATTTGCCGAAATGGAAATCACGGAAGGCATGTACCGTTCCATGGCTTCTTCGATTTATCAATCCAAAACCGGCAACTATATCTTTCACTATAATGCACCGGTTTTGATCCTTACTGCCAATCAAAAAGAGTATTCCAACAATATTGCCGATTGTGCCTGCGCATTGGAAAATATGATGATCATGGCAAGTTCGCTCAATTTAGGAAGCTGCTGGATCAACCAGTTAAAGTGGCTCAATGAAGATGAAACAATCCTTGCCTATTTAAAGAATCTAGGATTAAAGGAAGATGAAAGAGTATATGCATCTTTAGCTCTTGGTTATCCCGATACAAAGAATGGACTTCCGGATCGTATCCCTCTTGTCAGAAAGGGTAACGAAATTACTATAGTTGAATAGTATATATGTTTTCTAAGTATACCAATATATAGAAAACGAGTATTTGTACTGAAAGTTTAGTCATGTTATAGTGCAGACATGAGGAGGTGCAATATGAGAACCGAAATCGTAAACAAAACAATGGATGAAGAAAGAGCCTTATATAACTTAACACATGGAGATGTGATTTCATGTACATTTGCCGGACCGGCTGATGGGGAGTCCGCATTAAAGGAGTCCCGCGACGTGAATATGAAAGACTGTACATTTTCCCTTCGCTATCCTTTATGGCATGCTCATCGATTTCATATGATCCATTCATCGATGGATGAATTCACCCGCGCTGCCATCTGGTATGCGACAGACGGTAAAATTGAAGATTCTAAGCTGCACGGCATTAAAGCTGTCCGTGAGTGTAAAGATATTGAAATTATCAATTCTGATATTGAATCCCTGGAATTTGGATGGAAATCGGATGGTATCACATTAAAAGATGTTCATCTGGTATCCGAATATCCATTCTTTGACAGCACTAATCTGAAACTGGATAACGTTACGATGAAAGGAAAATATTCCTTCCAATATGTCGAAAACATGACCATTGAAAACAGTAACTTTGATACCAAGGATGCTTTCTGGCATTCTAAGAATGTCACAGTAAAGAATTCTGTGATCAAGGGTGAATATTTAGGATGGTATTCCGAAGGACTTACATTGATTAACTGTAAGATCATCGGAACCCAGCCGTTATGTTACTGTAAGGATTTAACGCTGGTGGATTGTGAAATGGAAGATGCCGATCTTTCCTTTGAATATTCCGATGTACAGGCAACTGTAATCGGACATATCGATTCCGTAAAGAATCCAAAATCCGGAACGATTACTGCCGACAGCGTCGGAGAAATCATTTCAGAGGATCCGGTTATTGAATGTACCGGTAAAGTTGTGATTCGCTAATAATGAACGTCAGATGATTCTGACGTTTTCTTTTAGTCTTAAAGAAATACTTTTCGTATAGTATATTGAAAAGGGTAAAGGTGGTAAAATATAAATATGAAATTAATAATATTAGAAGATGAATTTACCGTCATGAAAGTATCTTCTTTAGAAGACATTACACTTTCAAAATATACTTTTGCCGGTGTAACGGATGAAGAAATATCTTATGTATGCCCGATGGATAAAGCGCCTGACTCTTATTTGGAAAGAGAAGATGGCTGGAGAGGATTTCGCATTGAAGGAGAATTGGATTTTTCTTTAATTGGGATATTAGCTCCGATTGCCGACCTTTTAGCCCGTAATCGAATCGGTATCTTTGTGGTATCGACATATAATACCGACTATGTCTTTGTCAAAAAAGAGAATTTTGATCGAACAGTCAATGTTTTAAAGGAAGCAGGATATTCTTTTCAATGAAGATCATAGAAGAAAATAAAATGGTGCTGATTGAGTTTACATCAAAAAGCTGTACTCCCTGTATTGCGATTTCCCATAAAATTACAGAATGGAACAAAGAACATCCCAATATTGTCTTTCAAACTATATCGGTGGATGAACATCCAGATATTGCCGCAAAATTTGGCATTTTCAGCGTTCCTGCTGTGGTGTTTTATGTCGATACAAAAAAGATGCTTGAAAAAGCAGGATATTTCAGCGTAGAAGAGTTATTAGATCAAATAGAAAGAATCGAACAAATATACGAAAAGAGGTAGAAACAATGAGTGAAACAGTATTGATTACCGGTATTACCGGAGGCTTTGGCTTTGAATTCGCCAAGATCTTTGCGCAGAATGGATACAATATTGTCGGTGTTGCCCGTAATGGACAGCGACTCAAGACCTTATGTGAGAATCTCAGTAAAGAATACGGCATTCAAACAGACTATTTTGCCTGCGATTTCAATAATGAAGATGCCGAAGAAGGCTTGTTTGCGTATACGGAATCCGAAGGAATTCAAGTTGATATTTTGGTCAATAATGCCGGTTTCGGAGACTATGGACCGTTTAGCCGCTGTCATCTTGAAAAACAAGTGAATATGATTGATGTGAACGTTGTTGCATTGACAAAATTAACGTATTATTATCTGAAAGGTATGATAGAAAGAAAAAACGGCAGGATTTTAAATGTTGCCTCTATCGCATCCTTTATGCCGGGTGCCGGCATGTCGGTTTATTATGCGACTAAAGCTTACGTTCTTTCTTTCACAGAAGCTCTTCATGAAGAACTTCAGGGTACCGGGGTAACGGTATGTGCTTTATGTCCGGGTCCTACGGATACCGGTTTTGCCAGGGCAGCGGATATTTATTCCGGACGTTTATCCGATGTCTTTAAAGCCGGTAACCCATATAAAGTAGCCCGTAAGGGGTATAAAGCCTTAATGAGTGGGAAGGCAATTGAGATTCCGGGCGTATTGAATAAGACAGGCGTGATCGCTGCCAAGATATTCCCGCGTCCCGTAGTCCGGAAAATGGTGAAGAAATTTCAAGGATAGCCAGGCAAAATCAGATAAGATGTAAATCAAGGTTGATTTTGTTATAATGATATCGGAGGTGTGTAATGGCTACATACAATCAGATTCTGCGGCAAAGACGTATGAATTTAAACTTAACAATTGAAGATGTCTCTGCTCAGACTCGGCTTGCACCGGAATATATTCAGGCAATAGAACAGCACAATTTAGATGCGTTTTCCGATGACTATTCGTTTGCCCGTTATTTTGTCCATGCCTATTGCGATGCGATCGGTGTCAATTGGGCAGTGGTTCAAAATGAGGTGGATGCAGATATCAGCGCTTATGCAAGACAGCGGCAGATGGCATTAACCTTAGCTCAGCAGCGAATTGTCGATGAAATGGAGTCGGTTACTGTTGAGGAAGAACCGGAACCGGAAAAGAAGAAGCCGAAACGGCGGTTTGCGAAGAACTTTCAAAAGCGGGTATCCCGCATGTTCCAGAATTTGGAATGGACACATAAGCGGACATTTCGCATTGCGATCGTTGTGGCACTTGCCTTTATCGGCGTTTCCAGTGTGATTAATCTGGTCATGGATTTTATATCCGACAGACAGACTGCCGCTATACAGGCTCAGCAGCAGCAGGAATTAAAAGAAAAGGAAGAAGAAACCGCCAAGCTGGCAGAGCAGAAGAAAACCGTATCGGATGCTCAATTACCGGTTATTACGCGGTTAAATAGAGAAGATAACGTTTTCCAGGCAGCCAACGTGATCGAAGGAACGCAGAGGCTTACCATATCCGTTACACATTCGGAAGGAATGCGTGTTGCCATCTATCGAGATGGTGAATTAGCTGCCGGAAGTGAATATGATACCCTGTCAGGTGACTTTATTACAGAGCTGACCATCACATCGGAATGTGAAATTTCCATTAATATCGGAAATTATAATAATAACGAAATTGAAGTCGGAGGTCATAAGATCTCTTTCTCTAAGACAAAGTGGACAGCAGATGAAGATGCTGTGGTTACCGTGGTCGTGCATTCCAATGACAACGTGGAAGCAGAAGACTCACGTCCGACACTTCCGGAAGAACCGGATCCGGCAGAAGAAACCACAGAGGTGCCTGCAGAAGAACAGCCTGTTGAACAGCAGGACGTATATACTGAACAACCGGTTGATCCGGGTTATGTTGAAACTGAAGAATATTATTATGAGTAGAGGAATCGGATTATGAATTTACCTAACAAGTTGACATTACTTAGAATCGCACTGGTTCCTATTGTTGTGATTATCTATTTATGCATCGATCCGACCACAGGTGTAGTAGATGCCAAAAGCGGTCTTGCCCTTCGCGATATATTGGCAACCGTTGTATTTATCATCGCATCGCTGACGGATATGCTGGATGGAATGATTGCCCGGCGGTATCGCTTAATCACATCATTTGGAAAATTTGCGGATCCCATTGCGGATAAAATGCTGGTGAATACAATATTGATTCTTTTGGTTTATGCCCATGAAGCCAATGTCGTGGCCGTGCTTTTAATGACAGCACGTGATTTAGTCGTGGATGGTTTACGGATGACTGCAGCTACCAATGGTAAGGTAGTCAGTGCCGGTTTCCCGGGAAAATGTAAGACGGTACTTCAAATGTTCGCAATTATCTTCTTACTAATGAAAAACTGGCCATTCAGCTATATCGGATTCCCAATGGCTTCCATTCTGTTGTGGGCTGCCACATTTATGAGTCTATACAGTGGCTATATTTACTTTATGAAGCTTAGAAGATATGTTCTGGAGTCTATGTAATGAAAGATGCTGCGTATTTAATAAAGCTCTGTACTGAAAAAGGATTGACCGTATCCGGCTGTGAAAGTTTAACAGCCGGTTTATTTACCGCTACACTTGCCTCTGTTTCCGGGGCAAGTAAGGTTTTAAAGGGTGGCATAGTTACGTATTTTACCGAAATTAAAGAGAAGGTTGCGCATGTGGAAAAAGAGATCATTGATACCTATGGTGTAATCAGTGATAAGTGTGCCGCATCTATGGCCTCACATACACGTGAAATCATGGATTCCGATTATTGTGTATCCTTTACCGGTAACGCCGGACCGGATGTGATGGAAAATAAACCTGCCGGTACGGTATATACGGCAATTGCTTCCAAAGATGGAGTCAAAGTATTTCATTTTGAATTAGGGGACTATTCTCGAAATGAACTTAGAATGACAATTGTGAATCAAATGATTGAATTATTAATTGATGAAATAGAACAAGGAGCTACTAATGGCAGTTAAAGAAAAAGAAGAAAATAAAGATAAACTACTAGATGACGTCTTACGTCAAATTGAGAAAGAATACGGAAAAGGTTCGGTCATGAAATTGGGAGATCGTGCTGCAGTAGATGTAGAGCCGATTCCTTCCGGAAGCTTATTACTCGATCAGGCTTTGGGTATCGGTGGATATCCAAAGGGAAGAATTATTGAAATCTTCGGCCCTGAATCCAGTGGTAAGACAACGCTTGCCTTACATGCGATTGCCCAGGTTCAAAAGATGGGCGGACGCGCTGCATTTATCGATGCTGAAAATGCGATTGATCCTGTCTATGCCCGTAATCTGGGTGTCAACATTGATGAATTGATTCTCTCTCAGCCGGATTCCGGTGAACAGGGATTGAACATCATGCAGATGTTGATTGAAAGCGGAGCGGTTGACCTTGTGGTTGTTGACAGTGTTGCCGCACTGGTACCGCAGGCAGAATTAGACGGTGAAATGGGAGATATGCAGGTGGGTATGCAGGCCCGTATGATGTCAAAGGCCATGCGTAAACTGGCTGCATCGATGAACCATAACGAATGTACCGCTATCTTTATCAACCAGCTGCGTGAAAAGGTCGGTGTGATCTACGGTAATCCGGAGACTACACCGGGCGGCCGTGCCTTAAAATTCTACTCATCGGTACGTATTGATATCCGTAAGGCCGATGTCATTAAAAACGGAACCGATATCGTGGGAAATAAGGTTCGGGTTAAAATTGTAAAGAACAAAGTGGCCCCGCCATTTAAACAGGCAACCTTAGAAATTATCTATGGTGAGGGTATCTCTTATATTTCCGAATTACTGGATTTATGCGTAGAGGCCAACATCATCCGCAAAGCCGGTGCATGGTTCAGCTATGAAGGCGAGAAGGTTGGACAGGGAAGAGAAGCTGCCAAGCTCTATATTCAAAGCAATCCGGATTTCCAGGCGGAATTGGAAGAAAAACTCAAAGCCTATCAAAATCAAGACAACGAAGAAGCTTAAAATGCTTCTTTTTTTTAACTCAATTAACGGATATAGTGTATAATTAAGCATTAAGAGGTGAGGTATATGGCCAGAAACATAGAACATAATTATCCGGTGCTGAAAGCGGATACGTTAAAGGATCCGGTAATCTTTGTAGTGGATATGGTAAACGGTTTTATTTTTGAAGGGGCTTTGCACGATGAGGCAATTCATGATATTACCCCGAATATTCAATCACTGATGGAATCGTTAGAATGTCGAAATGTATTTGTCTGTGACTCCCATCCTCCGAAAACCCGTGAATTTGATGCATACCCTGCACATTGTGTCATAGGAACAAGTGAGGCTGAAGTCATTGATGACTTACGTCCGTATATAAAATGGATGATTCATAAAAACAGCACGAATACCTTTACGGCACCTGAATTTCAAAGCTTTTTGGAGCAGGAGATGAATCGTTATCGGGATATCATTATTACCGGCTGCTGTACCGATTTATGCATCCTGCAGTTTGCGCTGAGCTTACAGGCATGGCTCAATGAGCATAATAAAACAAAAATGCGAATTATCGTTCCGGCAGACTGTGTAGAAACTTATCATATTGAGGGTGTACACGATGCCGGTTATTGGAATGATGCCGCACTTGAGAATATGCGGATCAACGGAATTGATGTTGTATCAAAGATTATGGAGTAGAAAATGATTGAAAAAAGAAATTTAAGTCTGGTCATGGATTTTTATGAATTGACCATGTCTCAGTGTTATTTTAACGAAGACCCAAACAAGGAAGTTGTCTTTGATTTATTTTATCGAAAGAATCCGGATGATGGAGGATTCTGCGTGTTTGCCGGTTTAGAGCAGGCTGTTGAATATGTTCGTAATCTGCATTTTGATAAAGACGATATTGAATATCTTCGCTCATTAAACCAATTCAGTGATGAATTCTTAGACTATCTGGCAAACGTTCGTTTCACAGGTGATTTATATTCCATTCCGGAAGGAACACCGGTATTCCCATATGAGCCATTAGTACGTGTCAAGGCACCGATCATTCAGGCACAGTTAGTGGAAACGGCTTTACTTCTTACATTGAACCATCAGACCTTGATCGCCACTAAGGCAAGACGTATTGTCCAGGCCAGTGAGGGAAGAGCGGTTATGGAATTTGGAGCACGCCGTGCCCATAACTTTGACTCCGCTATCTATGGGGCAAGAGCTGCCTACATCGCAGGTTGTGCCGGATCAGCTACTACCTATGCCGGTGAGGTATTCGGACTTCCGGTACTTGGTACCATGGCACATTCCTTTATTCAAAGCTTTGATACGGAATACGATGCGTTTATGAATTACGCAAAGAACTATCCGGATAACTGTACTTTATTGATTGATACCTACAGCACTTTAAAATCCGGTATCAAGAACGCCATTAAGGTTGCCAAGGATTATTTAGAACCAAACGGTTACCGCTTAAAAGGTGTTCGTATCGACTCCGGCGATATTGCCTATCTTTCTAAGAAGGTTCGTGCTGAGCTCGATGCTAACGGCATGGAAGACTGCGGTATTGTCATCTCTAACTCTTTGGATGAATATGTCATTGAATCCTTGATCCACCAGCAGGGTGCTAAGATCAACTCCTTCGGTGTTGGTGAAAACTTGATCTGCTCCAAGAACTCTCCGGTATTCGGTGGTGTTTATAAGATGGTGGCAGCAGAAGAAAACGGTGTGCTGATTCCGAAAATTAAGATTTCCGATAACGTTGAAAAGGTAACTAACCCGGGCATTAAGAATTTATATCGTATTTATGATAAGGAAACCGGTATGGCCCAGGCTGACTTGATGGCACTTTACGAAGAAAAATTTGATGAAAATGAAGATTTGGCCATCTATCATCCGATGTCACGCTGGAAATATAAGATCATCAAGGGTGGAACTTATTCCTTACGTCCGTTACTTGTACCGATTATTGAACGCGGTGAACTTGTTTATGATCTTCCGGATCTAAAGGAAATCCGTGAATACACCCAGAAAGAATTAGAGACTCTGTGGGAAGAAATTAAGCGTTTTGTCAACCCGCAGGAATACTATGTAGACTTAACCGACAAGCTGTTAAATCTCAAACTCAATATGCTGGATCAATACAAATAAGCGAAAACCAGGCAAATCGCCTGGTTTTTTAAATGAGATTTCCCTCCATCGCCTGGTAAATTAATGTGAATACCGTTTTCTCCATGATGCCGTCATACAACATTTTGTGACCGGCTCCCTCCAAGATTAACATGCGCTTTTTACCATGGAGTCTTGAATATACTGTTTTCGAGCTTTGTACGGATACCGAGGTATCCTCGGTTCCATGCAGGATTAGAATCGGACAGTCCACATAATAGATGGATTCCTTATAATTGGAGACAATTTCGGTAAATGCCTTAGTTTGGGCATTACTTGGAGTCTCTGTTTTTTTGCCGATCTTTTTGATGGCCTTAACACCGTAATGTACCGATGTAGACAAATCAAGATAGCTGAATGCCGGGGCAATGAGAATCAATTGTTTGATGGGATAAATCGAGGCTAAGTAGGATGCGATAACCCCTCCCATAGAAAATCCCAATAAGATCACATTGTCATAATTCTTTAAGGCTCGGTTCAATATTTTCTCACAGCGGGCAATCCATTCTTTATAATCAGCATCCTCGGGATCATGGATGTCATAAATGTTGAACTGGATCACGGCATAGCCTTTTGGTTCTATAAAACGGCGGAAATCATTAAAATGATTGGCACGATTCATACCGAATCCATGGATGGTCACAATGGCGGTTTTCGGTTTCTTTTTATACATTCTTGGATTAATCATAAACTAATTATACCATGCATTCTATTTATGTTATAATGCACCCAAAGGAAATATTTATGAAAGCGACACTATTGATTAAAAATATAGAGAATCTATATACATGCGACGATAACTTTACCGTTTTGGAGCGGGCTTATGTCTGTCTTCATCACGATAAGATCATGGCCGTGGGAACGGGATCGGATTATAAAGATCTTATAGAGCCATCAACCCGCGTCATTGATGCGCAGGGAGAAATAGTATTACCTGCTTTTATCGATTGCGATTTTAAAGGCTTTATTAACGCAAGACTGGGTGATCAGCTTCGGCAGGATTCTGCTGCTCTGTATGCGATGCGCCAAAACGGTATCTTGAGCGTTCTTACAAGTCATAGTAAGATCCAGCGTAAGAATTTAACTCAGGATGTCTACGTGAACCGCAGAAAGACCAGTTTACCGATCGTAGAGAGATTAGGCGATTATATTGAAGGACTGCCGGAAAAATTCCTGCTTAGCTGCGGATTTGGAAAGCCGAATTCCTATGTATACAGCTTCCAGCCGTTATGTTACATGTTGTTCAGTCAGTTGGAAGTGCCTTATAAACCGCTTCTGGAAGGTATGACAAGCCTGCCGGCCAAAGAATTCGGTCTGGATGATCGAGGAAGTATTGAAGTCGGTAAGTTGGGTGATTTATTGGTTATCCAGGTTCCGACCATCGAACATTATTTCCAGACAATCGGGACACCGTTAATTCACAGAATGATCAAAAACGGAATTCCTTTCTATCCAAATTGGATCCGATGTTAAAAAAAGCCCGATTGGGCTTTTTATTTTGACTTCCATCTTCCAAAGATACCGCACGGAAGAACGCCTCCACTTGTGACAGGAAGTAGATTCTCTCCGGTTTCAATGGTACCTTTCCGTTTGGATAATTCAGACCGATTTAATGCCTGCTCCAGTGTGGTACAGGAAAATCCGGTCGTATAACAGCTGATCAAAAAGAACAGCGCATCCTTATCTAACAGCTTTTCACATTCCGTGATGAGCTCATACAGGTTATCCTCTAATTTCCAAAGCTCCTGCTTCGGTCCTCTTCCATAACTTGGCGGGTCCATGATGATGCCGTGATACGTATGACCTCTTCGCTGTTCGCGTTTGACAAATTTTAATACATCATCCACGATAAAACGGATCGTATTGTGCTCTAAATGCGATAGCTCCATATTTTCTTTGGCCCATTGGACCATGCCCTTGGCCGCATCGACATGCACAACTTCTTTTGCCCCGGCTTTTGAGGCAGCCATCGTTGCAGCACCGGTATAGGCAAAAAGATTTAAAATGCGAATATCATCTCTGCTGGATGCTTCGATGGTATCCATAATAAAATCCCAGTTGGAAGCCTGTTCCGGAAAAAGACCGGTGTGCTTAAATCCTGTCGGTGAGATTTTAAAACGCAGACCGCGATATCCGATGGTCCAAAATTCTTTGAGCTGTTTCTTATATTCCCAGCTTCCGCCTCCGGACTTGGAACGATGATATACGGCATCCGCATTTCTCCAGATAGCTTCATCTGCCTGAGGCCATATACATACCGGATCGGGACGGCGTAAGATAATCTTATTCCATCTTTCCAGCTTTTCTTTATTTCCCGTATCTAAAATTTCATAGTCTTTCCATCGATTCGCAATTTGGTTCATAGCGTACCTCTTTTTTTCTTGAGACATTATACATGATTGTTTGTTTTTTGCATAGTGTGTTATAATAGCTTTCCAAACTCAAAAACGCACGGGAGGTGTAACTATGTATGTACAGTTAATTTGTAAAGATCGAACAAATAAAGAAAAAGATGAACTTTATGAAGTATTAGGTGCTTTAGCTCTTCGTGAACAGGTTCAAATTGAAGAAAGAGGAGATATGGTTGAAATAGATGCCTGTCCTCAGGGAAAGATCCAGGTTTATGAAGATGGCCGCGATGTGATTTTAACATCCAATACAAGACATGCCGGACCCGGCTTCCATGCGTTTGTAGTGGACTTTTTCCA
>OCTX011925399.1_pt1 | contig 11031 bp, 35 predicted proteins | sample 1539691 | NCBI WGS metagenome assembly OCTX01 (sample SAMN02144231, study PRJEB22623) | gut metagenome | biome: sheep rumen | host: Ovis aries | place: New Zealand | reverse complement strand
AGAAAATGGTAGGAACATCAAAAGAATTAATAAAAAGATTAGTAGAATTACCAGATGATAAAAGATATGAACTAAAAGAATATAAAGAGAAAAGAAGTCTTAATGCAAATAATTATTATTGGCAATTAGTAACAGAATTAGGAAATGTATTAGGAATGGATAAAGAATGGTTACACTTTTTATTACTACAGAAATATGGACAAAGTGAAATGATAAGTGTAGTAGCAGATGTAGATATGAAAAACTATTTAAAGTACTATGCAGAGGCAGGAGAATCAGTTTTAAACGGAAAAGCTTTTAAACATTACAAAGTATATAAAGGCAGTTCAGAAATGAACTCAAAAGAAATGTCGATATTAATAAATGGACTTGTAGAAGAATGTCATATACAAGGAATAGAAACAAAAACTCCTGCAGAAATAAATTCACTTCTTGAGAGGTGGGATAATAAATGAAATCAATAATACAGTCTAAAAAAGAATGTTTTGAATGTATGAGCTATTCGAACTTAGAAGAACATCATATATTTTTCGGAACAGCAAATAGAAAGTTGTCAGAAAAAGATGGATTAAAAGTATGGCTATGTCCTTATCATCATAGAGGAACAAAAGGAGTTCACGGTAAAGATGGACATACACTAGATAGTTATTTAAAAAGTATAGCACAAATGGCTTATATGCAATATTACAATAAAACAAAAGAAGAATTTATAAAAAGATATGGTAAAAATTACTTATAAAAAGGAGAAAAAAGATGTGGAGAAAGATAGTTTTATATTATACACAGAACAAAAAGAAGTTGTTGATAAATTGACAGATGAACAAGCTGGAAAGATATTTAAAGCTATTTATGAATATGTGAAAACTGATAAAATGCCAAAATTAGATGGCTTATTAGATATAGTAATAATCCCATTCAAGCAAAGTCTAGACAGAAATATGGAAAAATGGGAAGAGATAAAAAAGAAAAGAAGTGAAGCAGGGAAAATAGGAGCAGAAATTAAAAAGCAAAAACAAGCAAAAGAAGCAAATGCTAATTTTGCTAAAAATAAAATAGCAAATCAAGCTGTTAATGTAAGTGTACCTGTACCTGTTAATGTAAATGATAATGTAACTACTACCGTAGTTAATAATGCAAGCGACAGTTGTGTTGACGGTTTGCAAAAAATCATTGAATTTTACAATAACAATATAGGATTATTGAGCCCTTATGGTTTAGAAGTGCTACAAGACTATTTAAAAGATGTTGATTATGAAGTTGTTATATTTGCTATGCAAAGAGCAGTAGAAGCGAATAAAAAAACAATCCAGTATATAAAAGGCACTTTAAATAACTGGGTTAATGCAGGTGTAAAAACATTGATAGAAGCACAAGAAGAAAGCCGTGCATTTAAAAATAAAAATAATCCTAAAGAAGAAACAGAAGAAGAAAAAAATGCTAGAAAAGTAAGAGAATTGGAGGCTTTGATAAATGGAAATAAATGAGTTTATAGAAGCTACAAGCCGAGTAGAACAGTACTTTGAAAAAGAATATAGCAATGAACAAAGGCAAATTATGTATGAAGAATTAAAAAAGATGCCTTTAGAAAAGTACAGAAAAACACTTGCTAATTGTATAAGAACTTGTAAGTTTATGCCAAAGTTAGCAGATATATTAAAAGCCTCTACTGATATAGACAATGTGAATTATGAAAGAAATAGAGTATATACACCTTGCAAGATATGTGGAAGTAAAGGCTTTGTAAGATATTATAAAGTATTACAAGAAAACGGATATGAATACGATTATGCTTGTAGATGTACGTGTGAAAATGGAGAATATTATAGCAAGTCAATACCAACATTTGAGGAACTAGGAATAAAGCCCGAAGAAAGACTTGTAATGAATTTTGAATAGGAGAGTGAGTACAAATGAATCAAAAACAAAAAGTTTTAAAATACATAAATGATTATGGCTCTATAACAAGTTGGCAGGCGTATGCTGATTTAGGAATAATGCAATTAGGTGCAAGAATCGACGGATTACAGAAAGATGGTTACTCATTCAAGAAAGAATGGGAGCAGAAGAAGAATAGATATGGAGAACCTGTAAGATTTATAAAATATAGCTTTGCGGAGGTAGTAAATGACTAATTATTTTAAGGTATATTTAACAAGTAAAAATGGAAGACAATGCGTAGTAGCAAAAAATAAAATTGGAGTAATAAATGTGCTTAATAATGCAATAAAAGAACATTATCTAAGCTATTTAATAATTAAATGTATAGAAGGAAATACAGATATACCAATAGCAAGAGGAAATTTATACAAAGAATGTAAAGTAAAATACGTAGATGGACTAGACACAGATTGGCGAATAGTAGGAGCTAATGTAGTAAACTGGGATAAATATAAAAAAGCAAAGGAAGATGAGGAAAGATAAAATGTTAAGATTAAAAAGAAATGTAACATATCAAAAATTAAATGCAATAGGATTTAGATTAGATAATTTTAACAATTGTTATAGTTGTGAATTGCTTGATGGCACAGAAATATCAATAGATAAACAGAATAGATATATATATTTAATATTCAAGTCAGGATATGAAATTATAGAATATGATGATAAAGAAGCAACAAGTTTTGAAGAAGTATATTATTTTTGTCCTGAATTAAAAGGATTAGTAGAAAAGATAAATGAGGAGGAAGAAAGATGATTAAAACATTTAAGACTTGTGAAAATTGTATTAATTGTATGTACGTAGAACATGGAGATATGTATTGTGATGAGCATGAAGATTTTGCTTTTGTTTATGATGAATTTTGTCCAACAGAAGACTATATGTGGTGTGGAGGAAAGAAGTTTGAAGAAAGGTAATACAATGGAATATCCAAAGCTAATAGGAGTATGTAAAGACTGCCTAGGATGTCAAAGACTAGAAAATCCTAATTTTATAGGAGTTTATAAATGTAAATGGAATGAAAAAGTTGAGTGGAAACAGGAAAGGATAAAGATATGAAACAAGTAAATGGGACATTTATAGGAAAAACTAAAGTAAGCAATGATAGTAAATATATTAATGGCATTGGTTTAGATGAAGATATTGCAAAAACAAATTTAATTAAAGAGGATATGCAAAGAGAATTGAATCAGATATTAGATAAATATAAAAGAAAATTTAGAATGTTTGAAACAGCTGAGGATTTATATCTTGAGACTTTGAGAGAAGAAGCTATAAAAATTATAGATAAACAAAAATAATGGAGGAAATATGGAAAACAAAGTAATAGCTAAAGAATATGTAGATAAAAATTATGTACATAGAGATGAGATAAAACAAATTATAGAAGAATTAAGATATTATGCTAACAATCCTAAAGAAGCCAAACATTATGGGGCTTGGTATTTAAGAAAAATTGATACTTTGGAAGAATTGCTAGCAGGTAAATTATTGGAGGATAAATAGATGAATAAATGTAAAAACTGCAAATATTTTGAAAGAAATAGTGGCGATTATAACTCGGACAAATATGGAGCTTGCAATTGCGATAAGTTTATATATGGAGGTTCTGAAGATGAAAAAGAACCAAAATTAAATGATAAATTATATTATATGGATTATGAATGGTATAGTGCATTTGTTGAAGTTGGAGAAAATTTTGGTTGTATTCATTGGAGGAAAAAATAAATGGAACATATAACTTTAGAAGAATATAAACAATTACAACAAAAAGGAGAAATTTATGATACAAATAAGATGTGATAATTGTAAGCAACTATTTAATACTTATAAAAGCTATTTAAAAAGAAATAGAAAAAATAGGTTTTGCAGTAAAAAATGTGAAGGAGAATTTAGAAGATTAAATAACACATTGGAACATTGGGAAGGTGGATATATTTCTAAGAGTACAGGATATAAATATATTAAAATTGATGGAAAACAAGTAGAAGAACATAGGCTTGTAATGATGAGATATTTAAAAAGAAAATTAAAATCAGATGAACAAGTACATCATATAAATGGAGATAAATTAGATAATAGAATTGAAAATCTTAAATTATTAACTAATTCAGAACATCAAAAGTTGCATGGAAGTTTGAAAAACAATAAAAGAGTGTGTTCTATATGTAATAAATTGAAAAAACACCATGCTAGAGGTTTATGTGGTACTTGTTATCATAAAATATTTATAAGAGGTAAATTAAATGATTATAAACTTTCAAAAAAACAAATATAAAAATAAAATAACAAGAATTGATGGTATAAGTTTTCAAAGTTTGAAAGAGGCAAATAGATGGCAAGAATTAGAAATATTACAAAAAGGTGGAGTTATAAAAGACTTACGCAGACAAACGAGGTTTGAGTTACAGCCAAGTTATAAGAAAAATGGTAAAACTATAAGAGCGATATATTATGTTGCTGATTTTGCCTATATAGATGTTAAAACAGGTAAGACAATAATAGAAGATACAAAACGGATATAGAACAGAAATTTACAAACTAAAGAAAAAGATATTTGAATATAAATATCCAAATTTAGAGATAAAGGAAGTGTAATAATGCTATTAAAAGTAAATTTACAAACAAATACAAAAAGTATGTATGAATGTGATAGATGTGGAGCTAGAATGACAACAAGAGAAAGACATTTATTTTATCACGATAGTTTTAAAACAGGTAAGAAAAAATATTGTGATTTATGTGAAAAATGTTTTAGAGCATTAGATAGAGGAATATTTAAGAAAAGAGAGGAGATTAAAAATGCAAAAGATTGATTATGAAGAAATGGCGAGAAGATTAATATTAAATGGAGCAGAAGCATATAAAGAAAAGTTTATATTAGAGGTAGATATTTTATCAGGATATGATAGACAAAGAATACTAGAAGAAATGGACAAACAAATTGAAGAAATAAAGCATAGTAAAGGGTACAAAAAAGAAATAGAAAGATTACAAAGAAGACTAGACTATTTACATAGTTTAGAAGATTGCAATGAAGAATTTGAATTGTGAGGTGTAAGTAAATGAATATAGAAGAAGCATATAATACTATTAAAAAAAGTGTAGAAGCAATTAATACTAGACCTTATGCAACAAAAGTAGAATATGAGAAAGTAGAATGTATAAAAGTTTTACTAACAGCTTATGAAAAAGAAAAAGAGAAAAATAAAGAATTAGAAAAACAATTACAATCAACATATCAAAAACAATATATAAATGACCTTGAAGCAATAAATCATAGTAATGTAAGTTTTAATTAAAGGAGGAATAAAACAATGTTAAGTGATGAAGAAAAACAAGCAATAGATAATATGAAATCTTTATTATTGTATAGTAAAGAACACGAATATTTTTCACCTTTTCAAGAACAAGAAATTGATGATATGAATATTGTTTTAAATCTAATCGAAAAACAATCTAAAGAAATAGAAGAATATAAAAAACAATTAGATTTAGATAATGAATGTGAAATAGCTTTAAATAGTAAAGTTATGGATTTAGAAAAAGAAATAGAAGAATTAAAAGCAATAAGTGAATATCGAGAGAAAATAATAAAAGGTTTAGGATTAAAAACACTTCCTAAAACAATTACAGGTTTTAAAGAATTGATAGAAAACAACGATAAGAAATGGGAAGACAAAATAAAAGCAAAAATAGAAGAAGTAGAAAAAGAATTGAATAAATTATTGCAAAAAGAGGAATGGCTTGAACCACACGATACAACAAAAAGAAATAAATATATGTACTATATAGAATTTGGGCAATCACTTTTAGAAAAGGAGTAGATATATGAGTATAAGAAATAAATTATTATTTAATTCATTTTTAAAAAAGACAAAACAAAAGAAATGTAAAAATTGTAAATATGCATATATAAAAGGAAATATATTTGCTTGTAATAAAACGGGATATTATATAGAACCTTTACATCTTATATGTTTTAGAAAGAAAACAGAGGAGGACTAATGAAAAATGTGATAAAACATATAAAAAGTCATTAGAAAAATGTGAAAGGAAGGATTAAAGATGTTAGTAGATTTTGCTTTATACAAAAATGACGAATTATTATTTGTAACAAAATATTGGGAAGATTTACAAGATTTTGTAGAAGAATTAAAAAAATTAAACAAAAAATATGTTGATAGAAGAGATTTTACAATTAAAAGTGGAAATGAAATTATTTACGAATGGAAGAGAAAGTAGAAAGGAAGGATTAAAGATGTTAAAGATAAAAGATGATGTTGATTTAGAAAAATTAAAAGATTTTGGATTTGTAACATCTATTACATATAACCCATTATCTTATGTTAAAAAAGTATATTTAAACAATGAAAATGATGATAAAAATTTTTATAGAATAAGTAAAAGCTCAAGAAAAATTGAATTAACAAGATTAGACGGAGAATTAGATGATACATTATACGATTTAATTAGAGCTGATTTAGTAGAAAAAGTTTAGCTGTAATATACAGCAGTTAGGAGGAACAAATGGCAAGTTTAATAGATTATAAAGATAGACCTAGAGAAATAGTCTGTGAGGTTTTTAGTGATTTTGTAGAACTATATATAGGAGACAATGCACAGGAAACAAAGATATATTTAACATTAAAAGAATTTGATAAATTAACTAAACAAGTAATTATGGCAAAAGATGATATTGAAAATTATTAGCTGATACAGCAGTTAGGAGGAGAAGATGAATAAAAAGATAAAGATGATTGAACTTTTAAATATGATAGCTAAAGGAGAACTAAAAAATAATACAAAATTTAATATCATCAACGAAGATGGAGATATTATTAAATGCAAATATTCAAGTACTTATCCTGGTTATATATGGGTAATAGACAATGAAGAAGTATCATTTAATTATAAAATAGACCATTTAAGAATTTTAAGCTATGAAGTTGAAATATTAGAAGATAATACAGAAGAGATAGAAGAATTAAAGGGATTAGAAATACATACTCCTAGTGTATTAAGAGATAAAATCAATGAGTTAGTAAAAGCAGTAAATTCTATCAGAAAGGATAAAAAAGAATGAGAGTATTAATATGTGATGCTTGTAATAGAGTATTAGATGAAGAGATTAGAGATAGTGCAGGAGATTTTCATAGAAGATTTGATTTATGTGTAGAATGTAAAGAAAAGTTTGAGAAAATATATAATAAGTTTGAACAAGAATGGGACAAATTAGAAAAGGAACAAGACAAACTTTATGACTTTTATAAAGAAGAATTAAAGGAGATAGGAATAAAGTATGACTAAAATGTGTCAATGTTGTAGTAAAAGATTTTTCTGTAAAGAAGTAGATACAAAAGAAGAATGTAATAGATTTAAAAGTTGGAGAGAAACAAATAGTCGTGGGGAGGTAAAATATGAAGATACCAGAGATACACAAAAGTAATAATAGAAAATACTATTTTGTAAAGCAATATCCTAATTTTGTTATGTATCAAACAGAGAACGGAATTGTAGAATGTTTTAGTTATCATGAATTAGGAATGAATGAAGAAATGGTAGAACCACCAAAGTCTTATTTAAATGTTGAAAAAGTAATAGTGTAGGAGGTAAACGAATGAGTTATTATAAAATAGATAAACATATTAAAAAATACATTATGGCTGAATTATACAACTATGAAGAAAACAAAAGAAAAATAAATAAAATGGTAGTAGAAGAAAAAGACAAATCAATAACAACTAGAGGAATGTTAATTGCTATTGAAAAAGTAAAGAACATAGAAAGAGCATTAGATCAGTTTAGCGACCAGGAAAAAGAAGATATAAAAAAGATATTCTTTAAAGGACATTCTCAAATATATGCAGAAGTAAATGATGGCATCAGTAAAGATATGTATTATCATTTAAAAGATAAAATGATATATTTAACAGCTATAGAATATGGACAAGTATAGCCGAAAAAATTTACGAAATAGAATTTATAAACCATGTTATAATATTTATAGTGATAAGCTACAGTCAGAGATGGCTCGTTTAGTCCGAGTAGCACTTGTTGACCTGAGTCATACATCATCCCGTATGACTCTAATTTTATAAGGAGGATTTATGTACAAATTTAAGAAGATAGATGGAGATAAATTTACTCTATTGTATGAAAAAGATAAAGTAAAAAAACAAATAGAATTTACTAGAAGTGTTAAAACAGCAAATAGGTTACAATCAATTGATAGTGAAGCAAGATTCAAAGTAATGGCTGAATTAACAAAACAAGGTTATACAATGGACAATAATCCATTCGTAATAGAGAAAAAAGAAGGCAACAAAACAATAAGAGATGAAAGCAATCTTAATTATTTAATAGACCAAGAAAGAGAAACAGTAGCAGGAAAAATAGTAATAGAAATAATAGAAGATACATTCAATATGCAAATAGATGATTTTGTAGCTGAAATAGGATTAGATTATCATAATCAAGAACAAGCTACAAAATTTATAGAAGAATTTACATTTATCTTAAGAGAGGGAGAAACAAAAGACACAGTAAAAACTCCCAGCCCAAATAATTAAGGAAGAAATAGAAAAAGACAGGAAATCAGGAGGATTACAATTTTGTTTTGCATATTACAGAGACTTAGAAGAAGCATACGCATTTTATTGTGCTAGGTATGAAAACATAACTTATACAGAATTTCTTAATTTAGGATTAGATGAATTTACAATGAAATTAAGTAGCATTCCTGAAACAGAACCTTTATATACAACAATGAAAAGTAGAACGATAAACATAGGTAGTATAAAAGACAAAGAAGAAAGAAAATATTGGACTAAACTTAAAAGTGAAAACAGAATACCAGATGTGTACTTACCAAAAGAATATATAAATAAAAGAGTTATGCAAGAAATGAAACAAGGGGGATTTATAAATGACACGAAACCTAGATGAATTTTATAAAAATATAGAAATAGTAAATAAGGACTTCTCAATTTATAGAGATGATGACCATAATTATTCAGTACTACCAACAGCTGGAATATTAGTTGCAGTAGATTATAACGAACTAAACAAACAACAATGGGAAGTTGCTAAATTTAATCAAGATATTCCTAAAAAGTTTGAATCAGAAATAATTGAAGTAGATAAAACAGTTAGTAAATATGACATTACTCATAAAGAAGAGGACAAATATACTTTAACAACTAAAAAAGAAGCAGTACATAGAGTATGGTTTGTAATGAATCAATTTAAAGTTAAAAAAGTATTCTCAAATGGAGAAGAAGCTTTAAAGTATGCAGAAGAAATAAACAAACCTATATTAGAAGCTTTAAAATAGTATATTAATATCCTAGATAAATTAATATAAAAGGCATAAAAGTGCCTCCTTTCTAAGATTTGAATAATCCAATAAGAAGTTCTAGGCAACTTCCAAAAAAAAGGAGAATATTATGCGAAATAGTTACATAGCAGATAACATAATGCAAGAATACATAAAAAAGAAAAGATATAAACGAAATAAAGAAAAGGCAGAAATGGAATTATTTACAAGAAAAGTATGTGCAGATTGTAAAAACAAAGATACGAACTTATGTCATATTGTAAGAAACATAAATGGAGATTTACAATGTGTATTTAAAGAATAAGGTATTAAAGTACTAGGCAACTTAATATATAAATGAACAAATAAGGTGATGTTCATACCATCCTCAAAGTTAATAATACACAGCTATATCCTAGTTAATAGCTATAAATAGTGCACAGGCAGAGTAAAAGACTTGAGTATTATAATGCGAATATTAGCAGTCACAATAGCTAATACGGCTCAAGAGTAGTTGTGTGTGTTGTGGAGTAATTAACCACTAAAAAACTCTGTTTGTGCAGTGTTTATAGAAGAAAAGAGGGAATATATGAAAATAATGATAAGCCAACCAATGAGAGATAAGACGGAGCAACAAATAAGAGATGAAAGAAAAGAAATAGTCCAAGGGATTAAAGAATTAGGGGATGAAGTGATAGATACAATATTTACAGAAGAAGCACCAAAAGATTGTGATACAGCTATATATTTTTTAGCAAAGTCTATTGAGGCAATAGGAAAAGTAGATGCAGTATATTTTATGAGAGGTTGGGAAAAAGCAAGAGGATGCAAAATAGAACACCAAGTTGCAACAGAATATGGAAAGAAATTATTTTATGAGAACTGAAAAGAGGATTAAATGAAAGAAGCTATAGCATTAAATAAAATAAACAATATAATAGATAGATTAAATTATAAAACAGCATATATAGAAATAAACACAAAAGATAATAAATACGTATTAGAGAAAGAAGGAAATAAAGTAATAGGATTTAAAGGGAAGTGAGACAATGGCTAATAATATAGAAAATTTAGTTTCACTTGCAGACAGAACAACGGAAGAACAACGAGCTATTGCAAGTCAAGGAGGAAAAGCTAGTGTAGAAGCTAGAAGAAGAAAAAAATCATTAAGAGAAAAAGCTAAATTATTAATGTCATTATCTGTACAAGACCAGGAAGAATTATACAAAGCAAAAGAGTTGGGCTTAGCTGATGAAGATATAGATTTAGAAATGATGAACTTAATACATATGTATAACATAATAAAAAAAGAAAACTTTAATTCTGTTGGAGCTTTTAACTCATTGAAAGATTTAACAGATGAAGAACAAGAAAACGGAAATACACAGCAACCAATTTTAAATATTAACATACAAGGTAGTGACAAATTAAAAGAAGCATTTTATGAAAAGGAGGAACAAGAATGATAGACTTATTACAAGCAACAGAATTTATAAAGATGCCTAATGGTAATTACTTAAATAAATTATCTAACGGAATAGAATATTCTGAAGCAGAACTAAAAGAATTATTAAAAGCTAATAATAAAGAAGTAACCAAGAAAGTAAAAAGAAAAAAGGTAGAAAATGAATCTAAGCCAGAAACAATGGAAACTGATAAATGATATAAAAGCTCAAAACATACCTGAAATAAGTGTACTAGGAAGTGTACAAAGTGGTAAGACATTTAGTATTGATTTAGGTATGATATTATATGCTAGTGAATTACATAAGTA
>OCTX012283364.1_pt1 | contig 11033 bp, 10 predicted proteins | sample 1539691 | NCBI WGS metagenome assembly OCTX01 (sample SAMN02144231, study PRJEB22623) | gut metagenome | biome: sheep rumen | host: Ovis aries | place: New Zealand | reverse complement strand
GATTTATCGAAGACAAAGGTAAGCATTTTTACCGATATGCCCGGGCAGATGATATAGAAAGCGGTCAAGCCCTCTTCACTCCGCTGCCGCTCCGTTCAGAAGGCTTGGTTCCAGCCAGCGCCGCACGGGGCGCGGACGCTGACTTCCACTCTCATTTGCCCCGCAGGAGAGACTCTCTGCCTTCCTGTCCGCTGCGCTCCCCGGAAGTCAAAGAGACTCTCCAAGGCCCACGCACGCCAACGCCGCAGGCCACCGCACAAAAGATTCCCGCCCGCCCTGCGACGGCATCCTCCGGCAGCTGCGCTGCCTACGGATAGCCCGCTGCCCAGCCAGCCGACTAGCGGCTGCCGCCGCTCATCGTGCAGGTGTTGGTTAGGGTGGTAATGTAGGACGATATCGAACTCTTCTTCGTCTATTGCAAATCTATTGGCGTCTATTCATCGTCTATTCAACCGGACATACAGATATTTCTACCGTCTATTCTGAATCTATTATCGATCTATTGGTGTCTATCGGTGCTATAGTATCTATAGGGGGAATGGATACTCAGGGCCGATGGCACTAGAAGGCCGATGATCTCCGCCTTCGGCGAAATATTGGGTAGTGCCGATTGGACCGATGGTGCCAGGCCTCCGTTGTCGAGCACTCACTACGGCCTGCAGCGTCGGTGCGGTGCGGAGGAAGGAAAGCGGTCAGCCGCATTCGGCAGTCCAGCAGAGCTGGCCAGCCCAATACGTCTGGGTCAATGAGGGACCTCCTTGCGGCGGAGCCGCTGCGGAAGTCCCGGATCAAGGGGAATAAGGTATGGGAGACAGTGTCGGGATTCCGCTGCGCTCCACCCGCCACAGACTCCCATCCGGTTTATCCCCCCAGCCCCCGGGCGAGGTGGCGGACATGTCAGCTTTAGCATTTTCGTTTAAACAAAGCTCCCAAAATCTGCGCTGAACAGGTAAAACCGTTATATAAATTTTGCGCAAGCCGAAAAACACGAGACTAACCATTCTCGGGAAACCCCAATTCTGTTTATTGCGTTAAACAAATTTCAATAAAATGTGTTTATTCAAATAAACAGGTATATACATCGCTGAAGACACATAGTCTTCACATGCTATATGTGAAAAGTTGTGAGTATTTTCTTTTCTTTTGATTGCTTGCATAGGAATGAATCCGTAAATTTGTACGTAAACATATCGATTTATGGATAAACAAAGTATCATACAATACAAATCTGCTTTTGATGCTATCGAGACTTACATCGAGAGTGATAATAGAAAAGAGCATATCGAGGTTTGGTTTGCAAGAGATTTACAGAAAGTACTCGGCTATGCGCGTTGGGAGAACTTTCAGACAGCCATCAACAGAGCTGTTGAGTCATGCAATACGCAGGGAGTCAATGTTGACGACCATTTTCGTGAGGTCACGAAAATGGTCAAGCTGGGAAGCGGAGCTGAGCGCGAGGTCAAAGACTATATGCTCACTCGGTATGCGTGTTATCTAATCGCACAAAACGGAGACCCGAAGAAAGAAGAAGTGGCTTTTGCACAGAGCTACTTTGCTGTTCAGACTAGAAGAGCCGAACTAATTGAGGAACGTATCAACTATATTGCCCGCCTTGAGTCTCGCGATAGACTGCGTGCTTCAGAAAAACAGCTCTCTCAAAATATATATGAGCGTGGCGTGGACGACAAGGGGTTCGGACGTATTCGTTCCAAAGGGGATGCAGTCCTTTTCGGAGGCCATACCACCGAAGATATGAAAAGACGTCTTGGCGTCAAAGATAATCGACCACTTGCTGATTTCTTGCCCACACTCACGATTGCAGCAAAGAATCTTGCTACGGAAATGACGAACTACAATGTTGAGAGCAATGATTTGTATGGAGAGAATGACATAACCCGTGAGCATTTGCAAAACAATAAGAGCGTGCGTGATATGCTAGGGCAACGTGGTATCCGTCCGGAGGAACTACCTCCCGCAGAAGACATAAAGAAGCTGGAACGAAGAGTAGCATCTGAGCAAAAGAAGATAGAAAAGTCTTCACCAAAGTTGCCCAAAATGAAATAAATCTACAATCCAGACCATTTTCGTGACCTCACGAAAATGGTCTGTCGGAGAGCCGCGACTCTAAAAAAACGCACAACTTCTCGCTCATTATGCGTAAAAGTTGTGCGTAAATTTGTAACTAACTGATTGTCAGTATAGTTAGTGGTGCTGGGAAGAATCGAACTGCCGACACATGGATTTTCAGTCCATTGCTCTACCATCTGAGCTACAGCACCATCGTTTGGGAATGCAAAGATAGGTAAAAAAACTGACTTTGCAAACTTTTTATAAACTTTATTTCGATCCCAGGAACAGGAAAACCATACTCGCGATCATCAGGGCGAGGTCCAGGGTCTTGGCCTTGAGGTTCTTCTCGCGGAGGAGGAAGGCGCCGATGGCGAAACTTACGAGGACGCTGCCGCGGCGGATCATGGAGACGACGGCAATGAGGGCGTCGGGCTGTGACAGGGCCTGCATGTAGGCGAAATCCGCTCCGCAGAGGAAGATGCTGATCAGGGGAATGGACCAGCGCCATTGGAACGGTGTGGTGGACGCCCGTCGGGGATACCAGATCGTAAGCAGGATGATGCCCATGATCACCGCCTGGTACAGCGTGTACCAGCTCAACACCTGCCGTTTGTCCAAGCCCAGGTATTCCGGGGACATCAAGTACTTGTCATACAGGCCGCTGGCGGCGCCGAGCAGGACGGCCAGGATCAGGCACACCACCCATTTGTTGCGCCGGAAGTCGATTCCCTCCATTTTCCCGGAATGCCGCATCAGGAAGTATGCGACGATGGCCAGGGCCACACCGATGTATTGCAGCAGGTTCAGGCGCTCCCCGAACAGGAAGATGGCACCCACCAGGACGATGACCGGCCGGGTGGCGTTCATCGGCCCCACCAGCGTCAGCGGCAGGTGCTTCATGGCGTAATACCCGGCGATCCAGGAGGATAGGACCAGGAAACTTTTCGCGAGGATCCATTTCTGGACCGACCAGCTCCCGAATCCGCTCTCGAAGAGGAAGGGGGAGAAGATGAGGGCCGACAGGACGGTATTCAGGAACAGGACCGGAATGACGGCGTTGTCCCGGAGGGAAAACTTTTTGGCCGAATCATAGCAGCCCAAAAGGGCTGCCGACAGGAAGGCAAGGAGCCACCACATGGCTTACAGGATGGCCTCCAGCTGCCGGATCATATCGGGAGTGGTGGCCCAGCTCGTCGCGAAGCGGACGACGGTATGGTCCGCACCGCTGGGCTCCCAGATGTCGAATCCGACTTCCTTCTCCAGCTGCGCCATCCGGCTGTTCTCCAGGATGACGAACTGCTGGTTGGTCGGGGACTCGAGGAAGAAGGGGATGCCTTTGCGTTTGAGGACCGCGATGAGGTCCTGCGCCCGCTCGATGGCGTTCGCCGCGATCCGGCCATAGAGGTTGTCCGTAAAGAGCGTGTCGAACTGAATGCCGAGCAGCCGGCCTTTTGCCAGGAGGGCGCCGTGCTGCTTCACCGTCGTGAAGAAGTGTTTCGGGGCTCCCTTCGGGAAAACGACGGCTTCCCCGCAGAGGGCTCCGACCTTGGTTCCACCGATATAGAAGACATCGCAGAGGTCTTTCAAGTCCGCGAGGGTATAGTCGCAGGCCGGACTGGCCAAGGCATAGCCCAGACGGGCCCCGTCGATGAAGAGCGGCAGCTCGTACTTATGTGCAATCGACTGGATTTCAGTGAGTTCTGAACGAGTGTAAAGGGTCCCGTATTCGGTGGACAGGGAGATATAGACCAGGCCCGGCCAGACCATGTGGTCCTTGTTCGGGTCGGCGGCGGAAGCGGCGAGGAAGGCTTCCAGGTCCGCCGGGGCCATCTTCCCCAGGTGCTGGGGGATCGTAAGTACCTTATGGCCGGTATATTCCACGGCTCCGGCCTCATGGACTCCGATATGGCCGGTCTGGACGGCGACAGCGCCTTCATAATCGCGGAGCATCGCCGCGATGACCGTGGAATTGGTCTGGGTGCCGCCCACGAGGAAATAGACCTCGCCTTCGGGGCAGTGGCAGGCCTTCAGGATCTTCTCCTTGGCCCGCCGGGTATAGGGATCGTTGCCGTAGCCGTCCAGTTGTTCGAAATTGGTTTCCGAAAGGGCCCGCAGGATTTCGGGATGGGCGCCTTCGGCATAGTCACATCTGAATGAGAGCATAACCTTCTTGTTTTGAGCGTGCAAAGGTATGGATTTCCGGGGAGAAGTGCAAGGATTACCGATGTCTCAGCGCCAGCTCCCGTTCGATGTCCTCCACCGTGCAGCCCAGGGATTCCATCAGGACCAGCAGGTGATAGGCCAGATCGGCCGTTTCGTAGAGAAAACGGCTTTTGTTCCCGTCCACGGCCTCGATGATGGCCTCCGTTGCCTCTTCGCCCACTTTTTTGGCGATGACCTTGGGCCCCTTGATGAACAGCCGCGTGGTATAGGAACCGTCAGGCATCTCTTCGTGGCGCTTCCGGATGAGACGGGCGAGTTTCCGCACGAACCCTTCGGATTCGTCGGTGTCGAAACAGGCCGTCGTGCCGCGATGGCAGGTGGGACCGGCCGGGTAGGCTTGGATGAGCAGGGTGTCCCCGTCGCAATCGGCATACATCTGTTTGACCGTCAGGAAGTTTCCGCTGGTCTCTCCCTTGGTCCACAGGGTTTTCCGGGAGCGGGAATAGAAGGTGACGCGTCCTTCCGCGACGGTCTTGTCAAAGGCGGCTCGGTCCATATAGCCGAGCATGAGTACCTTGAGGGTGTCGGCATCCTGGATGATGACGGGAAGGAGCCCGTCTCCGGTCTTGCTGAGGTTGAAATCGTCGAATGTCATGTCTGTCAATTCATTAGATGCGTACAGGAATGCCCGCCTCCGCGAGCTGGCGTTTCACTTCCGCCACGGTATATTGTCCATAATGGAAAATGCTGGCGGCCAGGGCGGCATCGGCCTTGCCCTCCGTAAGGACGGCGGCAATGTCTTCCACGCTCCCGGCACCACCGGAAGCGATGACGGGGATGCTCAGCCGATCGGACAAAGCGGCGTATGTGTCGCAAGGGTAGCCGTTCCGGGTCCCGTCATGGTCCATGGACGTGAAAAGGATCTCGCCGGCACTGCGCGCTTCGGCCTCCTGGGCCCAGGAAAACAGCTCCTTGTCCGAAGGTTTGCTGCCACCGTGCGTGATTGCCATCCAGCGTCCGTCCGGTCCTTTTTTCGCGTCGATGGCGACGACGACGAACTGACGGCCGTACTTGGCCGCGATTTCGCCGATGAGTTCCGGCCGGGCGAGGGCGGCGCTGTTCACGGTGATCTTGTCGGCTCCGGCATCCAGCAGGCGGGAGGCGTCGTCCAGACTCCGGATGCCGCCGCCCACGGTAAAAGGGATGTTCACGGCCTCCGCGACCCGGGAAACCAGTTCCGCGAAGGTCTTCCGGCCTTCCAGCGTGGCGCTGATGTCCAGATACACGAGTTCGTCGGCCCCTTCCAGGGCGTACCGGCGGCCGAGTTCCACGGCGTCGCCCACCTCCTTCAGGCCCAGGAAGTTGATACCCTTCACCACGCGGCCGTCCTTGACATCCAGGCAGGGGATTATCCGTTTTGCAAGCATTGCTTCAAGTCTTTGAGTGTGATACGGTTCTCATAGATGGCCTTGCCCACGACGATGCCGGGAAGGCCCATTTCATCCGCCCGGCGGATATCGCTGAGGGATGATACGCCGCCGCTGACGATGACTGCGAGGTCGGGGAAACGCTCCTGCAGTCCCGCGTAAAGGTCGAAAGACGGCCCCTGCAGCATTCCGTCGCGGGAAATGTCCGTGACGATGGCCCGTTTCAGGCCGGCAGGCAGGAACGTCCCGATCAGTTCCTCCAGGTCGATGCCGCTGTCCTCCAGCCATCCGCTGACGGCGACTTTGCCGTTCCGGGCGTCGGCGCCGAGAATGATACGGCTTCCGTAGCGGCGGAGCCACGAAAGCATCCGTTCCGGCTCTTTCGCCGCGATGCTTCCGATGATGGCCTCGTCGGCACCCGCGTTCCAGACCGATGCGAGGGCTTCGTCATCCTTGATGCCGCCGCCCCATTCGAGCGTCAGAAGGCCCAGGGAGGCGATTTTCTCCAGGGTGCGGAGGTTCTTGGGTGCACTTGCCTTGGCCCCTTCCAGGTCCACGAGATGAAGTCTCCGGACGCCGCAGTCGGCATAGGCCCTGGCCCATTCCGCCGGGTCGCCGCCATAATCCTTCTGGGTCGCGTAATCTCCCTGGGAAAGCCGCGTGCAGCGGCCTCCGATGATGTCGATGGCAGGAATGATCTCGATCATAAGGCCAGGAAGTTTTGCAGGATCCTTTCGCCGACGGAGCCGCTCTTTTCCGGGTGGAACTGCGTTCCGTAGAAGTTTTCATACCGGAGCGCAGCGCTGAACAGCTGTCCTGCGTACTGGCAGGTCGCTACCGTATCCGGGCACAGGCCGGCATAATACGAGTGGACGAAATAGACGTAAGCGCCCGATTCCAGATCCCCGAGCAGTTTGCCTTCCAGGTTTCTGATATCGTTCCAGCCCATGTGCGGTACTTTGCAACCGGAGGTGGGGGAGAAACGGCGCACATGGGCGTCGAAAACGCCCAGGCAGGGCTTTCCGGGAGCTTCTTCGCTGTCCCGGCAAAGCACTTGCATGCCCACACAGATACCCAGCACCGGCTGGCGCAGGGACCGGATCACCTCCGGCAGCCCGCGTTCCACGAGGTTATCCATGGCCAGGCCGGCGTGGCCGACACCCGGCAGGATGACTTTGTCGGAGCGGCGGATGGTTCCCGGGTCGGCCGTCACGGTATAGGCCGCCCCGAGGCGGTCCAGGGCGTTCTCCAGCGAGCGGAGGTTGCCCATGTCATAGTCGATGATGGCAATCATAGCGTTCCTTTCGATGAGGGGACCGAAGCGTCGAACACATTGCGGCGGACCGCCTGGCGGAGCGCCCGGGCGAAGGCCTTGAAGACGGATTCGGCGAGGTGGTGGTTGTTTTCGCCCTCGGCCTCGATACGGAGGTTGCAGCGGGCTGCCGTGCACAGGGACTTGAAGAAATGGGAGAACATCTCGGTGGGAGTGTCGCCCACGAATTCGCGGGTGAAAGCCACGTTCCAGACGAAATCGGCACGTCCGCCGAAATCAATCAGGACCAATGCCTTGCACTCATCCATCGGAAGTGCGAATCCATATCGTTCGATGCCTCTTTTGGATCCTAGCGCCGCATCGATGGCCTGGCCGAGCACGATCCCCGTGTCTTCCATGGTGTGGTGCTCGTCCACCTGGAGGTCTCCCTGACATTCCAGCGCCAGGCTTATGCCGCCGTGATGCGGGATCTGCTCCAGCATGTGGTCGAAGAAATGCAGGCCCGTGGATATGCCGGACGGTCCCTTTCCGTCCAGATCCAGGGTGAGGGAGATGTCGGTTTCCCGGGTTTTCCGCTGCAGGTGCACGCGGCGTTCGCTGCAGCGGACGGCCTCCGCGATTTCCGCCCAGGACATCGGCCCGACTTGCAGGGCCTTGGCACCGAGATTCGCCGCCAACTGGACATCCGTCTCCCGGTCGCCGATGACAAAGCTGGCTCCCAGGTCATACGATCCGTCCAGATAGGCTCCGAGCATCCCTGTCCCGGGTTTCCGGGTGGGGGCATGCTCGTGCGGGAAGGTCTTGTCGATGAGGATGTTGTCAAAATGGATCCCTTCCCCGGCCAAGGTGTTGAGCATCAGGGTCTGGCAGGGCCAGAAGGTCTCTTCGGGAAAGAAGGGGGTTCCCAGGCCGTCCTGGTTGGAGACGAGGACCAGTTCGAATCCCAGGCCCGTCACGGCCTTCAGACCGGAGATGGCTCCGGGAACGAAGGCGAACTTGTCCAGGGAGTCGATCTGCTCGTCGGCGGGCTCCACCAGGATGGTTCCGTCCCGGTCGATGAAAAGGGCTTTTTTCAGGGTCTTGTTCATAAGGCGTAACGGTCAAGGGCCCGGAGCAGGGCCTCGTTTTCTTGCGGGAGTCCGACGGTCAGGCGGAGGCATCCTTCACATCCGGGAACACGGTTCCGGTTGCGGACGATGATTCCCTGGTACAGCAGGTAGGCATAGAGGGCGTCCGGAGCATCCACCCGGACGAGAAGGAAGTTCGCGTCGCTCGGGAATACTTTCCGGACAAAGGGGTAGCGGGGGAGGATCCCCTGTAGTCTTTCCCTTTCACCAATAATCGTATTAACTTCTTCTGCAATGTCTTTCTCCAGGAATTCAAGGGCTTTCTCCATGGCTGCCCGGCTGAGGTTGTACGGGTATTTGACCTGGGACATCAGGCCGATGACCTCGGTGCTGGAGATGGCAAGACCGATGCGGAGTCCGGCCATCGCACGGGCCTTGGAGAGCGTCTGGAGGACGATGAGGTTCTCCCGCGAAACGGCCTCGGAGGCCAGGCTTCCGTAGCCGGAGAAATCGGCATACGCCTCATCGACGACCAGAATTCCCGGAAAGCGGTCACAGATTTCCAGCAGCTGCGCTTTCGGGAAAGCATTGCCGGAAGGATTGTTGGGGGAACAGAGGAAGATAACTTTGGTATCCGCATCGCAGGCAGCGAGGAGTTTCTCCGTATCCAGGGAGAAGTCGGCCTCCAGGCGGACGCTCCGGACGGCGATGTCGTTGATGTCCGCCGCAACACCGTACATCCCGTAACTCGGAGCCATGATTACGGCATTGTCCTTTCTGGGTATGCAGAACACCCTGAATACCAGGTCGATGGCTTCGTCACTACCGTTCCCGAGGAAGAGATTCTCCGCCGGGATGTCCTTGATGGTGCCGATGCGCGCCTTCAAGAGGGCCTGGTGCGGGTCGGGATACCGGTTGTAGCCGTTCTCGTAAGGGCTTTCGTTCGCGTCCAGGAAGATGCCGATGGGACCGGCATACTCGTCCCGGGCGGTGGAATAGGGAGTGAGGGCCGCAATGTTGGGCCGCACAAGGTGGGTGATCCGGCTCATTTCGCTTGCATTCTGAGGGTTACGGCCTGCGCGTGGGCGTCCAGCCCTTCGGCACGGGCCATGGATACGATGGTCGGGGCGAGACCGGCGAGGCCTTCGCGGGTGATTTCCTGCAGGGTCATCTTGCGGAAGAAACTGTCCATGTTCACTCCGCTGCAGGAACGGGCCCAGCCGCTGGTGGGCAGGGTGTGGTTCGTGCCGGAGGCATAGTCCCCGGCGCTTTCCGGGCTCCAGGGGCCGATGAAGACGCTGCCGGCAGCCGTGATTCCTTCGGCCGCTTCCGCTGCGTTCTCCAGGGCGACGATCAGGTGCTCCGGCGCATAGGCTTCGGCAAAGTCGATGAGATCCTGAAGATCCGGTAGTACGACGGCGAAACTGTGCGCCAGGGAGCCCTCTACCTGCGTATCGCGGGGAAGGAATCTTTTCTGGTTTTCAATTTCTTGCAGTACCTTATCGGCATAATCCCTTTCGGTGCAGGCAAGGACAGCCGTGCTGTCTTTGCCGTGTTCCGCCTGGGAAAGGAGGTCTGCCGCAGCGAAGGCGGCCGGGGCGCTTCCGTCGGCAAGGACCATCACTTCCGACGGGCCGGCGGGCATGTCGATGGCGGTATTGCGTCCGCTGACCAGCTGCTTCGCGAGGGTGACATACGGATTGCCCGGTCCGAAGATCTTGTCCACTTTCGGCACGGTCTCCGTCCCGAAGGCCATGGCCGCGACGGCCTGGGCTCCGCCGATGCGGAAGATCCGGGTGATCCCGCACTCCCGGGCGGCGAAAAGCACTTCCGGGGCGATGGAACCGTCTTTCCGGCACGGGGTGCAGAGGATGCGCTCCCGGCAGCCGGCCAGCGCGGCCGGGACGGAAAGCATGAGGACGGTGGAAAAGAGGGGAGCGCTGCCTCCGGGGATGTACAGGCCCACCCGGGAGATGGGCACCGGCTTCTGGATGCAGACGACCCCGGGCGCTGTCTCCACCCGGATTTCCCGGGGAAGCTGGGCGCGGTGGAAGGCTTCGATATGGGCCCGGGCCGTGCGGATGGCCTCCCGGACCTTTGGATCGACCTGCTCACAGGCCGTCTCCACTTCTTCTTGGGAAACTTCGAGGGGGGCCGTGACTCCGTCGATGGCCAGCATCAAGCGGGAAAGGGCGGCATCCCCTTCTTTTTCAACTTGTTCCAAAATGGATTCCACGCGCGGGCGGATACCTTCATAGTCCACGCCGCCCCGCCGGACGAGCTCGTTCCAGCGCGTCCGCGGCGGATTCTCGATGATTCTCATAGGATGATCTTATCTACGTCCATGACCAGAATCCCCTCGGCCCCGATGGCCTTGAGCTGCCGGACCTTGGTCCACAGGTCCGCCGCGTCGATGACCGAGTGCAGGGAGCACCAGTCCCCGGAGGCCAGCGGCATCACGGTCGGACTCCGCATGGCGGGCAGGATCCGGATGGCCTCTTCCAGGGAAGCCTTGGGCAGGTTCATCAGCAGGTATTTCTTGCCGCGGCTGACGTTCTCGGACTCGATCCGGAACAGGAGGTCGTCCACGAGCGCCTGTTCTTCCTCGCTGAGGCCCGGACGGGCGATCAGGACGGCTTCGGACTCGAAGACGGTCTCCACCTCCTTGAGGCCGTTGGCGATGAGGGTGCTGCCGGACGAGACGATGTCGAAGATGGCATCGGCAATTCCCACGGCCGGGGCGATCTCCACCGATCCGGTGATTTCTTCGATGATGGCGTCGATCTTCGTGTTCTTGAGGAACTTCCGGAGGATGTTCGGGTAGGAGGTGGCGATGCGGCGGCCGGAGAACCACTCCGGTCCCTCATAGGTTTCCCCCTTGGGAATGGCCAGGCTCAGGCGGCAGCCGCCGAATCCCAGCCGGCAGAGGACATCCACCTGCGTCCCTTTCTCTTCCACTTCGTTGAGTCCCACGATGCCGAGGGCGGCCGTGCCGCTGGCGACGACTCCGGGAATGTCATCGTCCCGGAGATA
>OCTX012172449.1_pt1 | contig 11033 bp, 5 predicted proteins | sample 1539691 | NCBI WGS metagenome assembly OCTX01 (sample SAMN02144231, study PRJEB22623) | gut metagenome | biome: sheep rumen | host: Ovis aries | place: New Zealand | reverse complement strand
AAGTGCCGGCAAGCCAGATGGTCCTTACCATCATCACCGATGAGCAGTTGGAGGCGTTCGCCGATGCTGTCATCACCAAGTATCAACAAACCATCGTCCGCCACAAGGCGGCAGAGAAACCGCAGGAAGAGTGGATGACCCGAAAGGAGGTCATGGCCCTCCTAAAGCGTTGCGACTCCACAATGACCAAGTGGGCCCGGCGGGGATATCTTGTTCCGTCCATGGTGGGCGGCAAGCATCTATACCGGAAGGCCGACGTGATGCGTATTCTTAACGGAGGGAGGAAGTAGCCATGGGACAGATTGATCGCACCAGCATTTCCCTGTCCCGAAGAACCTTCGCCCGCCTGGACTGCTACAAGTTCTGGCTCCGCCGAGATTGTGGCATGGACTTCCAATCTTTCAGCGCTCTATTGGACGCGATGCTTGACGAGGTTCTTGCGGCCAACGAAAAGGCAGCTGCGTTTGTAAAGAAACACAGCGGTGATAGTTAATACGCCCTTCTTTTTCATCTTTGTCATTCTGAGGCCTTTGGCCGAAGAATCTTCTTAGACAGGCGACTCCGGAGCCTGTCTTTTTTGTTCGCAAAAGGCCTAAAATCGGCTCTGCCGAGCCGGCGTTTGTGCTACAAACACCCATCTTGCAGTTTGGACCAAAGGTTTTCTATTCATGCATGAAGTCATGCCGATTAGTTTTATGTAACCTCATTATTTCATGTTCTGTGCAATCTATCGCATCGTGAAGATATTCGCGGTATTGACTTATGCATCTATGTATTTATTCCTGTATCATTGCCCGTTAGTGTAAACTGCGAGATGGGCGTTCGTAATACGAAACGCTCGCCAATTAGGCGAATATCTTGCGCCTTCGGCGGGCAATTACTGTGCAAAAAAATGTGCACACCTTATTTATGGTTGCTTATGTTTTGTTATCTTTGTATTTGGAAAGCAGGATATAACCAGTTTATGGCCACTACAAAACACGCATCTATCAGATACGAGGTGCTTGATAGGTGTTTGCAGAAGCAATCAGAGGAGTATACCGAGAAGAAACTTCGGGAACTTTGCTGCGAGGCAATTGCGGAAATTGATTCAAAGTATGAGGCTGCAGAAATCAGCCTCAGGACTTTCCGTAGTGATATTTCGTATATCAAAAAGCTAGCTGAAAAGCATAATGTGGAGGTGGTTTCCCGATTGGGGAGTGAGGGATATTATTACTGCTATAGTCGTCCCGATTTCTCTATCTATAAGAATGAATTGAGCGATTCCGAAGTCGGCCAGTTAAAATGCGCCATGCAGTTGCTTTCCAGATTCAAGGGGTTGCCAGAATATGACAGCATAGCGAATCTTGGTGCCAAGCTGGAGCAGAAATACGGCTTGGTCTCTGGCGGTCAGACTTTTGTGGAGTATGAGCATGTGGAGAGCACTGGCGAGGAAATGATGGCTGAGATGTGCGACTGCATCATAAAGCAGCAGCCCATTAAGATCATATACATGCCTTATGGCAAACCGGAGAAGGAATGGATCCTCCATCCTTATTTATTGAAGGAATACAATAACCGGTGGTTTCTCTTTGGGTACAATGAGACTGAAGGGAAAATAAGTAACGCCCCTCTCGATAGAATCTGCCCTGACTATGAACGTCTCCCCAAGGCGTTTATTCCAAATACGTTCCGGGACTTCAGCACCTTCTTCGATGACGTTGTGGGTGTAACCGTTAAAGATTTTGAGCCTTCGGTAATTACATTCCGTGCCAGCGAAGCGCGATACCCTTATATCGAATCAAAGCCCATCCACAGTAGCCAACAACTAAAGAGTGCTGCTGACAGGATATTCACAATCAAGGTTATTCCTAATAAGGAGCTTGATTCACTAATCCTGTCATTTGGCGGCGATTTGGAAGTGGTGTCTCCTGACTGGTACCGAGACCGCATCAAGCAAAAAGTTGCGGATGTCAATAGGCTTTATTTTGGTGAGCAAGATAGTTGCACACCTAGTCCTGATCTTTGCAACGTGAAAGTAAGCAAGGTTTAATTTTTCGCGTTATGGAAAGACGAGTCATTGAGTCCATTGTTCACAATCTTGTTCGCGACAATCGCGAACACGATAGCATTATGCTTGACGGTATTGCGCTGTATGTCTGCCGCGCAAACAGGAAGGTTATCCGGGAGACCTTCGACAATAAGATGTTCGATTTCGAGGCGTTGTTCGCTCAAGGAACCTACGTTCTGGAGCTTCTTAAGCGCCCCGCGCATCAGGAGAAGCTGGATATCCTCTGCGAGAATTTCGCCCTAACTGCTGAGGTTCTCCTCGATTATGTACAGACGAGACTTCCTCGCTTCTATGCCCAGCAGGGATGTATTACGCCTGGCGCCTCCCGTTTTATGGTAGACTGGTTGCATCCGGCTTCGGGTGAGACTGTTTACAATCCTTTTGGAGGTGACCCTTACGCACCCATTGACCGGAACGATACCCTGTTCATCTCTGATATTATTAATCAGAAGGAGAACCGATACACCCAGCTTGTTCTTGCAGCTAATGGCTCTTCCAATCTTCATTGCCGGATCAATAATCCTCTGATGCGGCCAGAGTATGAAGATGGTCATTATCGGTATATCTATATTCCGGCACTACCTTTCGGTATACGTATCGCCGGCATGGGGCGTAAGATTGAGGAGAATTTTGTCCTTAGAATGCTTGACATACTTGAGCCAGGGGGAAGTATGGTTGTCGTGCTCCCAATCCATAGCTTATCCTCGGATCTGTATTTCGAGTTCCGCAAGATTCTCATTGAACGTGGTTACCTTCGAGTAGTGGCGTTGCTTGGGCCAAAAGCCGTTTATGCTACGACGAATGTGAAAACTGCCATCTTCTTCATTCAGAAGAGTGAGAGCAAGAGCGGTTCCTTCATATTTGCTAACGCCACGTCTGTAGAGACCAAATCGGTGGCAGATTATCTGAACCTCATCGACCAGATTAGTTTCGGGAAAGACGACATCTGCACCCATATCTCTTATTCGGATATTTGGGAGAGCAGCAACCTTGCTATTCGGGACAAATCGTTTTTGAGCACAAGAATCGATCGCCCCGGATATAGGTTCGTGAAATTGTCCGAGGTCCTCGAACAATATCGGAAGTCGGTTGAGGTTGCCCCGGACGATTTGTTGCCTCGGTTGAGCGGAAAGGATATGCACCTGCAGCTTCCGGACTACAAGGTTTTCTTCGATGATCTTCCTCTGGAGCATCTTCAAGGACGGTTTACCTACATTACAGAAGGGGTACTCTGTTTCCATTCCATCACCCAGAATTATCTTTGGTGTGACGGCGATGATGCCGTTCCGATTTATTGCAATGGGGATATTTATACATTCCGGATCAAGGATAAGAGAATCTCTCCAGAGTACCTCTGCTTTGTCCTTGCCGAGGAGGACGTCCAGGCTGATATAAAGAGTCGCATTGAGGGCTCCGTTATTACACGGGTCGGTCGCAGATCTTTTCTCGAGGTTGAAATTCCAATTCCTGATGTGGACAAGGAAGTCCTTTTCCTGCAGGAGGAAATGCACTTCATTTCCGAGCGCAAGACTCGTTTGGCGCAGACAGAAAAGGAGGCGCATAAGGAGAGCCTGGAGGACATAAAGGATGATATCGAAGATAAAATCCATCTCCTTGGCCCGTATAATTTTGATGTCCAGTCCGGAATCAATCGGATTCTACGGAAGCTTCAGAAAGGTGAGAAGCTTGATGCCTCAACGCGCATCTTCAAAGACTCCGATATTCGGCTCGATAGTTACCTGGAGAATCTCCTTTCTAAGAGCCAGTCTGCGGGTTATATCACTGCTTCCATCGGCGGCTCCATCTTCGAGGCCGTAGACCGTCCACTTGACAGCTTCCTTTTTCTGCAGGACTATTTGGCTTATCTTCAGGCTGATGACGCATACGACGGAATTAAATTCCGCCTGATGCCGATTCCGGAGCCTTTCCCGCTTATGATAACGCCCAGGGCTCTTCGGCTTGCCCTCGATACTATTGTCCGAAACGCTGTGATGCATGGTTTTGCTGATAGCTTCTATAGCGAAAAGCGCATTGCTATCAGGATCGCTAAGGACAAGCTGCCGGGTATGGCTGTAATCTCTGTAGCGAACAATGGTTTGCCCGCTGCCGAGGGCTTTTCTGAGGATATTTACGAGCGTAAGTTCGGAAAATGTGGTAAGACTGCTCATACTGGGCGTGGCGGTTTCTTTGTTAGCAATGCCATGCATTTCTACAAAGGTTTTGTCACCATCAGTACTCAGGACAAGAATTGGCCCTTCATTGTTAATCTTCATATCCAGGTGAGTCATGAGTAAGAAGCTTGTTCTCTGGGTCGAAAATGAACCCGAACGTTTGAAGAATTTCAAACGTGACATTGAGGAAGACGATACAATCGAACTCGTCATTCGTAAAGATGCTGAAACGGCCGTTCAGTATCTAAAAGACAATATTGAAAGACTCTCGGCAGCTGTTTTGGATATCGAGAGTTTTATCAATCCCAACTCGGAAGAGGAGACAAAGACCAGTTTTTGCCGAGTGCGTGATTGCATCAAGGAACTTGCATATAGAAACCCAATCGAGTATTTTGCTTTCACAGGGAAAGGGAAGTACCTTGAAGATGTAAAGGGGTTTAAGGAAGAATATCAGTGCGAGATTTTTGACAAGAATTTTCAGGGTATTGAAGCCGAGGACTATCTTCGTGCAATCGTTGATAGGCACATTATTGCCAAGATATCTGGCAAGTACAAACCAGCCTTCGGTTTAAGCCGCGATATTCAGATGGATCTCCTGCAGATACTGTTGATACTGGAGAATCACGATTACAGAAATGCCGATGTCTATAACAAGATAAGAAAGATCCTTGACTGGGTGATGGATTACTGCTACAAAATTGGACTTTCCCAGGTCGAGTTTACAGGGACGAATTTAAACGATTGCAGTAAATTCCTAGGGAGTCCTCTCATGCTGGAGGTTATTCCGGCGTATATCCAGCGCAGTTTCCATTCAGCGGTAACAATTGCCAATGAAGGAAGCCACAGGCTTAAGATAGATGAGGACACAAAAGATGGTACGGCCCCTTATTTGGTTCAAAGTACAGTGTTTGAACTGTTGAATATTATAGTATGGTTACAAACACTGTCTACAGACGAAGAGGACATTGATGCCAGAAGACGACAAACTCAAGCCATCTTGGAGGGAATGAGAGTACGACATTAGATTTTAGAATACATAATATATGACTGAACAGGATCTTGCCAGGGTTATCTGGAACATTAAGGAGATTATCAGGAACTTTTATGACGACTCAGAAGTTGAGGACGTCATTTTGCCGTTTACGTTGTTGAGGCGTCTGGACTGCGTGCTGGATGAGCATCGGGATGATATCATCACGGAGTTGGAAGGCATTGTGGATGCTGATCCGGAGAGGCAGAAAAATAAGCGTGAGATGAAGCTTAAGAGCCTCTTGAGACGGTATAACCTGTCGTTTTTCAATACTTCAGGGTTGTCCTTGAAGAAGCTCCTGGCGAACCCGGCTAGTATCTCGTCGAATTTCAAGACCTACCTCGAAGGGTTTACCGACAATGTGAAGGATATCCTGTCGAACTTTGTTCACCAGGACGGCGAGGCCCCAGATCTGACCCAGATTTACCGGCGGTTGGAAAAGAGCAACAAGCTGTACTCTGTTGTGCAGACTTTTGTCCAGCAGGCAGACCTTGATCCGAAGAAGGTGAGCAACGCCCAGATGGGTACGGTGTTCGAGATTGTCATCCGGTGGTCCAAGGAGTCCACGAACTCCAAAGCCGGTCAGTATTATACGCCTCGTGAGATTGTGCGCTTGCTGGCCAGCCTGACACTCTATGGCCAGGAGCAGAAGTTGCAGCAGCTGGGGCAGATGTTCTCCATCTATGACCCGTGCTGCGGAACCGGTGGTATGCTTACTGTAGCAAAGGAGATGGTACAGGAGATGTCCGGCCGTGACAATATCAAGATTTATCTGTACGGCCAGGAACTTAACGAAAAGACCTATGCTATCTGCAAGTCTGACCTCCTTATTAAGGGCGACCTACAGCATGAAGACAAGCAGATTCGCCAGGGAGATACGCTTGCCGATGACAAGTTCGAGAATCAGCATTTCAATTTCATGCTGGCCAATCCGCCCTTCGGTGTGGACTGGGGCAAGGATGAGAATGTGAAGAAGAAGGTTGAAGAAGACAATGCCCCCGGTCGGAGATTTGAGGCTGGTCTTCCATCAAAAAATGACGGCTCGTTGCTTTTCTTGATGCATATGATCAGCAAGATGGATGACAGGCAGGGTTCCCGAATTGGAATCGTACTTAATGGCTCACCGCTGTTCAATGGTGATGCCGGCGGAGGGTGGAGTAACATCCGCCAGAGTCTTCTCGACAGAAATCTCCTAGATGCCATCGTGGCCCTTCCCAAAAATTTGTTCTATGGAACAGACATCAGTTCCTATCTTTGGATCCTAGACAATAAGCGCCCGGCTGACCGGTACCATAAGGTGCTATTCATTGACGCAACTTGTGAGTATTTCACTACACCTCTTCAGCGTAGTCTCGGAAAGAAGCGATACGAAATCAGCAAGATAGGTGCTGAGGCTATCATGCTGGCATACAAGACGTATGACAATTTCTCTATTCCCATTGACTATTTGGACGATGGGACATTCCCTCGTAAAGAAATCGCGAAGCTTTTTGACTACGATGATTTCCTATATACCAAGGTGCCCGTCCTTCGACCGAAGAGACTGTCGTTTAGCAACATCGCTGAAAAGTATGAGTTGCTCCTTGCCGATGAGAATTTTAATGCGGATGCACCGAAGAATCAGATCCTTAAAGCGGTGGCTGATTTGAAAGATATCGACATTAAGCGGACCGATTCGGATTTCTTCAAGTTCCTCAAAGAGCAGACAGTAAAGGTTAGCACTGCAGATGTAAAACTCCTTCGTGCGACTTATGGGGAGCGGGACGAGAATGCCCCTGAAATCCTAGCTAATCCGTACAAAGCAACTAGCGGATTTGAAGCAGACCCGGACCTCAATGATACAGAAATCATTCCTTTCAAAAAGGACATTGACGAATACTTCACCGAGGAGGTTCTGCCGTTCGTTCCGGATGCTTGGATGGACCGAACCAAAGATAAGGTTGGCTGCGAGTTTCCCTTTACAAAGCTCTTTTATGAGTATAAACCGTTACGGGAGAGTTCAATAATCCTTGAAGAGTTGAAGCATCTTGACGAGCAGTCTGAAACTGATATAAAGAATCTTTAATGCCTGAATATATGGCAGGGTATTCCAAATACAAATATTCTGGCTTTTCCTGGATTGGTGATATACCGGAGCATTGGGATATTAAGCGCACGAAGTATGTTGCCAAACTTTATAACGGAGACAGCCTAAATGATGAGCAGAAAAATGCGTATTCTGACTTTTCAGAGTCCGATGAAACAATTCCTTATATCGCCTCTAAAGACATTGATAAGGATTCTTGTTCCGTAGATTATTTGAATGGGACGAGAATACCAAAGAAGGAAAAGAATACAAACGGTAGACCTTTTTCAAAGGCCCCCGCAGGTTCTTCTCTGCTCTGTATTGAAGGTGGAAGTGCTGGAAAAAAGCGCTGCATCCTGGATCGGGAAGTGAATTTCGTTAATAAGCTTTGTTGCTTTGTTCCTAAGATTAATGGCAAGTTCCTGTTCTACTACATTTGTTCCAATTCGTACTGGGAGAATTTCAAACAGAATTTGCAGGGAATGATAGGGGGTGTAACTATAACAAAGCTTGGAACATTTCCTATACCTATTCCAACAGATTCGGAGCAAAAAGCGATTTCAGACTATCTTGACACTGAATGTGGCAAGATTGACCATTTAATTAAGACTATCGGTAGTAAAATTGAGTTGTTAAAAGAGTCGAAATTAAACGTTATTACAAATACAGTTTTGCTTGGTAATTCCTCCGGTTTAAATAATCAGGAAAAGATAAACATGTGGAAGACGCAGGTTTCAGCAGATAGATACATCATTAGACTGAAATATCTGATTCGTTCTATTATAGGTGGCGTAAGTGTAAATGCCGAGCAAGTCCCGGCAGATTCTGGCGAAATAGGTGTCTTAAAAACTAGTTGCGTTAGCCAGAATGTCTTTCTCCCAAATGAGAATAAGAGAGTTATTCCGGAGGAGCTGAAAAGGGTAAAGTGCCCGGTAAAGGGGAATACGGTAATCGTAAGTCGTATGAATACACCGGAATTAGTTGGTGCTGCTGGGTTTGTCGAAAGAGATTTTGATAATTTATTCCTCCCAGATCGTTTGTGGGAAGTATCGTTTGATACGTGCAGGATACTGCCGAAGTTCGCTTGGTACTTTCTTATTAGCAAATATGCCAAGAATTATTATACTTCGCTCTCCACAGGAACCAGTGGATCAATGCAGAATATTTCTAAAGGGCAGTTCGAGAATATCCTGATTCCATTACCCACATTGGAAGAACAAAGACGACTCATTCAAATACTTGAATTAGAGTGCGGAAGATATGATGCCGCCATCGATAAGGCAAACAGCCAAATCGATATTTTGAAAGAATACAAACAATCCCTCATTACGGAAGTTGTGACTGGCAAACGAAAAGTTTGTTAAGGTGGGCAAGAACACTGCACACTTGGGAGCTACCTTCGCGTTGTAATTGATATTCGACATTCGCCTATGATGAATCTTGATGAAACCCGCTTCGAAGAGCACATCGCTAACGTGCTCGCCCACTCTGACCTCTATAACCAGCGTCAGTCCAGCAATTTCGAAATCGCAGACCTCTGCGACCGCGAGATGCTTGAACGCTTTGTGAAGGCCCAGCCGGAAGTATGGGCCAAGCTTTCACGCAATGTCCCCGGCCGGGAAATTGACACGGTTATAGAGACCTACAACCGAGCCATTAACCGGGGCACCAGCATCTGGGATATGCTCCATAAAGGACTGATGGTCGTGGGCGCCAAGGTGAAATTTGTGGAATTCCAGCCGCAGATAGGTGGCGAGCAGTCATCCGCTTACAGGCTATACCGGGAGAACCGTTTCTCGGTGGTCAGGCAGATGAAGTATTCCACCGATGCGAGCGACAGGGATAATGAGTTGGACCTCTGCATCCTTATCAACGGTATTCCTATCATTACTTGCGAGCTGAAGAACGAAGGTACCGGACAATGCTATGAGGACGGCATCATTCAGTATCAGACGCAGCGTGATGCCGGGAACCGGATGCTGAATGCGTGCCTGGTGCACTTTGTCATGGACAACAACCTGGTGTTCATGACCACGAAGCTGGCAGGCGCGGATACCAACTTCCTGCCGTTCAATATCGGTACGACTAATCCTCCTGTTGAGGGAGATGCGGACTACCCGACGCACTATATGTGGGATCAGATTCTACAGGCTGACAGTCTGCTGGATATCCTGCAGCACTTTATCAAGCGCGTGAAGGACCGCAAGGGGAATTATACGGTCATCTTCCCGAGATTCCATCAGCTTAGGGCCGTACGTCTTCTGAGAGCTCTTTCCAAAGAGGAAGGCCCGGGACATAACTATCTGGTTCAACACAGCGCCGGTAGCGGCAAGACGATGTCGATGGCCTGGCTGGCACACGAGCTGTCCAATCTGACCAACGACGATAATACTCCGTTGTTCGACAGCATCATCATGGTCACGGACCGTATTGTTCTCAACCGGAATATGGCCGACGAGGTGGTTGCTTTCGAAATGCAGCCGGGGACGGTTAAGGATGTACGCCGCGGTTCGGTGAACCTTGCCAAGGCCATCAACGACGGGTACCGCATCATTATCAGTACGGTGCAGAAATTCGCTTTTGCCCTGCCGAATATCAAAAAGCAGGACAACCGGCATTTTGCGGTTATCATTGATGAGGCTCACACGGCTCTGGGGAAGGAGAGTGCGAAAGATATTATCAGTGCCCTGTCCTCGGATGATGATCTCCGGCAGATTGACGACTTCCACCCGGAGGACTACGACAACCAGCTTGATGCCCTTATGGCTTATCAGCAGGTGATGCGTAAGATGATGCACCACATCAGTTATTACGCTTTTACGGCCACTCCAAAGGATACGACGTTTGCCTTGTATGGGAAGAACCAGCACGAGGCTCACGACCTGTATTCGATGAAACAGGCTATCGAGGAGGGATTCATCCTGGATGTTCTGGAGAATTACATCAGCTACAAGACCATGTTCGAGCTGGTGGAGAAGGATCCGGACGAGGACTTGAAGAAACTCTTCGAGGAGAAGAAGTCGCTGAAGGTCATTTACGACAGCCTGAATAAGAACCAATACATCATGTTCCGCAAGGCATCCATGATAGTTGATCATTTTATGAGTCACACTATCAAGAAGATCGGCGGACAGGCAAAGGCAATGGTTGTTACGGATTCCCGCAGGGCCGCTGCCGACTTCAAGCGGATCATCGACACCATTATCAATGGACAGTATGGCGGTGCCATTAAGACGTTGGTTGCCTTCTCCGGAGAGGTGGAGGACAGTCACGGGAGGAAGTGTACAGAGGCAAATATGAACGACGGAGGCGTCAAGGATGACGATATCCGCCTGAAGTTCGAAGAACCCGAGTACAAGATTTTGATCGTGGCGGAAAAGTTCCAGACCGGATTCGACCAGAAGTTGCTGCATACGATGTATGTGGACAAGGTCTTGGGCGGTATCCAGTGCATTCAGACGCTCAGCCGTCTGAACCGCTGTTGCCCGGGTAAGGACGACACGCTGGTGGTTGACTTCCGGAATGATTCCGATGTGGTTCAGAAGTCGTTCCAGGACTACTATACCAAGACGGTTCTTAACGGGCCTGTGGATCAGACGAGGATGTATCCTATCAAGTCTGATATCGATGAGTACAAGGTGTTCTCGGAAGAGCAGGTGAACGATGTGGTGAAGCGACTCCAATCGGCCGCAACAGCCATCGGCGTACCGTCCATTA
>OCTX012243151.1_pt1 | contig 11034 bp, 12 predicted proteins | sample 1539691 | NCBI WGS metagenome assembly OCTX01 (sample SAMN02144231, study PRJEB22623) | gut metagenome | biome: sheep rumen | host: Ovis aries | place: New Zealand | reverse complement strand
CCAATTGTTGAAAAATTAATAAATCCATTATCATCAATATATCTGACCATCAAACCGATTTCATCCATATGAGATGCAAGCATTACAGTAGGAGCCTTTTTTTGACCTTTTTTTGTTGCAATCAAGTTTCCCATACTGTCTGTTTCGATTTTATCAGCTACATCTTTTAATTCACGTGTAATAATCTTAGCTATTTCTTCTTCTGAACCAGAAACACCTGGTGCTAAAGATAGCTCTCTCATTAATTCCATCGTATCACCAAATAATTTTTATTATTTTATAATATTAAATAGTTTCTATTCATACAAAATTTTTTTAAAAAGAAATTATATACTCTTAATAGGTGAGAGTATGTCAATCGTTGAAATATTTTTCAGTCCATCCGGAACAAGCAAGAAAGTTAGCAATCAAATTGCAAACAACTTTAGTCAAGAAAAAGAGGAATGTAATTTATTGATTTTTAATCAAGACAAGCAATTGGACAGCGAAGACATTGCCATTGTAACAATGCCTGTTTTTGCTGGAAGAATACCGAAAACCGCCCGCGAAAGATTATCCAAAATAAAGGGCGACAATACTCCTGCTATTGCCGTTGTCAATTACGGTAATGCTCATATTACCGATTCACTGCTAGAACTGGTAGATGTCTTGAAAGAAAACAGTTTCAATGTCATTGCAGCTGCTTCCACAATAAGCCACCATTCAATTTTTGATGCAGTAGCGGTTGGAAGGCCTGATGAAAGCGATGTGGAAAAAATAAATGAATTTGCACAAAAGTGCATTGAAAAAATTGAATCAAATGAAGGATTATCCTCTGAAATTCCTGGAAACAGGCCGTACACAGATTACAAACAATTACCGTTTGTTGTCAGTTGCGATGAGACTCTTTGCGCATTCTGTTATGATTGCGTTTCAATTTGTCCCGAAAATGCCATTCCAGATGATGATCCCGTAGAAACTGACTTGGAGTTGTGTTCAAGATGCACCGCATGCATTGCGATTTGTCCAGAAGATGCACGTCAGTTTAGCGGAGATGCATTTGAAGCTAAAAAACCAGAGTTTGAAAGTGCCAACAGCGAAAGAAAAGAACCTGATTTCTATCTATAGGTTCCTTCTCTTTTTAGCAACTTCCCTTACATATTCGTTTTCATCATTAAGGGAAATTTCCTTTAAAACATTTTTACTTACTATTTTTTTTACAGCCGCTTCACGAGCTCTCCATTCAGGAGCATTTTTTGCAATGTCAGTCAACATCTTTTGATTTTTAATCAAAGAAACAGCACGAACAGAAATGTTTTCAGAAATTCCTTGCTCATAAATCTTAAACAGACATTTTTCCACTTTAATCTTATTCAATGCCTTAAGAGAGAATTCTTCATCTTCATTAGCCAGCACAATGCGAATCAATGTTTCCAAATCATCAATATTATCCAAAGTGGCATGCCTGATAGATGTGATTTTAGCATTTTTTAGGATATCAATGAAGTTGTTCTCATCAGTTATGTGACTTAATGCCTCATTTGCCACATCCTCATGAGTGGAATTGATTGCCACATATTTGAAATCCTCTTCATTGGTTATTGCAGGATTTGTTATTGCATGAGTCCTTACAAATTGATCCTCATCTTCAAGAGCTATCTTGATTAAATCCTGAGGGTCGTTGATGTTTTTTACAGCAATTTGGCGAACAAACCTATCCTCATCATTATTAATTACATCTAATAACACTTTCTCATCGGTGATTTTTTTAACGGCTTCACTTCTAACAATCTTATCCGAATCATTTAAAGCGATTTGTTCGAGCAAATCCTCATCATCCAATTTATTTACTAAATCAAGCCTTACATCAGCTTTTTTTGAGTTTAATGCTATGTCCTGCAAAATTTCAATATTGTCAATCTTGTCGAAAATAAGTGTTCTTATCTTTGCATTGTCTTCTGTAAGTGCAATATTTGCCAGATTATTCTCATTTTTGATTTTCTTAACCGCTTCCATTTTAACAGACTCATCATTATCTTCAATAGCGACTTTTTGAAGAATGTCTTCACTGACAAATGACTTTTTCAAAACACAGGATCTTCTAATGGCCTTGTCTTTTGCCTTAAAGACGAGATCATATAAAACTTCAGCATCCTCTATTTTTTCAACTGCAGAATTCCTGTATCTTTTATCCTGAGCATCGGTTGCTATCCATGCAAGAGTCTTTTCATCAACTACCTTTTCAAAAATTTCATCTACTTGATGATTCTTTTTTGTATTAATTACAACTTCTGCAATTGACTTGTTGTTTTCGCCCAGACGCTCCCATGCAAAGCTTCTCACATCAAAAAACTGTGAATTTTCAGCAGCATCACGAAGCAACCTTTCATCCTTCACCTTGTTGATTGCAATCAGTCTTATTGCACGGTCCTTGATATTTTTTGATAAATCAAGAGCAACATACTGGTCTGTAATCTGGTCGGCTGCAGCTGCTCTTTCATACCTGTCCTTGCTGTTTGTTGCAATATCCTTTAAAAGCATTTGCTCTTCATCGATTTCTAAATCATCAGGAATAACTTTTTCTTTTTTTGGTTTTTCCTTTTTATTGTCGCTTTTTTTGAATCTGTCAAATAATCCCATTTTAATTTACATCCCTATACATTTTCTCTAAAAAACTTGCAAGTGAGATAACATCCTGTGCATTGTGCTCAATTATTGGCACAATAGGACCTACATTATCCTTTTGTAAATAAGTATCATAATATCCTGGAATATATTGTCCCGGAACATCTCCAACACGCTCTATTCCAAATAATTCTTTTTCAATTGTTTGCAGTTGACAATTTGGTAGCTTTTCACCCCAAAGGTTCTTTGCAAAATACATCAAATCCAAGTGCGCCAAATCCAAATCGGCATCAATTCTATTGTATATACATCTATTTTTTATGAAAGGTACATCAAATGTTTTACCGTTGAATGTTACATGAACAGAATCATTATCCAAGTGAGACAAATATGCCTCAATGATACTGGCCTCTTCTGTGTAATCCCTGAGGAAGTATTGTGAAGCTATGATATTGTTTCCTTTTATTTCAGCCACTCCAATCAATATTATTGGAACATTTGACAATCCTTTAGTTTCTATATCCATGAACTTGAAATTTTCAGAATCAGTCAGGCTAATGCTCTTTAAAATGTTGTCTCTGCATTTTTTTGAATATTTGTTATTGTCAAGCAAATCAATTATTTCACAATATGACATTCCATCAACACTTTTGATGAATTTTGATGCAACATCCCCATACTTATCATGATTTTGAAGCGATTCAATAGTTGTGTAACCTTTATTTTTAAGATTTTCTTCAGTTTTCAGACCTATTTTCGGCAATAACTTCAGGTTATTGTTCATTTGTTGTTTGAAATTATTATTTTCAAGTGTAAAATCTATTTTTTCCTTTTTTGTTATTTTTAATACATCACCGAATGAAGTTGAAACTTCCTTACACTCCATTACATCATTAAGGGATTTATCCTGATATTCATCAATAAGTTTTTCCTTTAAATCTTCATAATATGATGGAGACAGTTTTCTTGCCTTGCTTTTCGCATTTTCAGATGGATTTTGCGAGCTTATTGAGTTTGATAATGCTTTTCTTAAATATTCTTCAAAATTATAATCATCATTCATTCAATTAAACTTTATAAATCCAATGATATAAAACTTTTTAATAAAGTACATTTGAATTTTTATAAAATATAATAACATTTATATATAGTTAATACCATATAATAATATTGGCTACATCGTAGCCAGAGAGATAGATAAAAAACAGCCAAATTTTAAAATTCATTTCTCTAAAGCTTGTAAAAACAAGTCGTTAGGTAGTTAATAACAATTATCTACCTAACTACCCAAAACTATTTTTGAAAAATCCAATGTTAGAAAAGTATTTAATATTTTAAACTTAAAGATATTATTAATTAATATTTTAGGTTTAAAAATGAAAATAAAATTAGCTATCATATCAGGAGTTTTAATATGGATTATATCCACAATTTTAACAGAAATTTTTAACCCAATATTTAATTCAAATCTTCCGCATGTCAATATTATCGTGCCAATAATCACCATCATTGTAACAGGTTTCTTTGGAATAATATATATCAGAAATATTGACTATAACGAAGCATTAGAAGGACTGCTCGTTGGAGTAATCTTTGTCATCATAGACATTATTCTAGACATTTTATTCTTCATTTTACCAAACACACAAAATTTAATTATAGGAGATTATCCTTTACATGTAATTTCAATTACAATCATTACATTGTCTATAACTACATTTTTAGGATATTTAGCCCAAATGAAAATTGATTTAAAATAGGAGAAAAAACATGATACCAAAATCCCATCCACGTTATGAATCATTACTTTTAAGAGATAAAATAGTGAAAGCTTCAAAAGAAGGATATTTAGCCGACTCAGCAATGATAGCTCACGGCAGAGGAGAAGCTTTTGATTATTTAATTGGAGAAAAGACAACCTACCCTGCAAAAAGAGCAATGTATGTTGCCGTTGCAGCATTACTATTATCAAATAATCCTGTAATATCCGTTAATGGAAATGCAACCGCCCTAGCATGTGATGAAATAATTGAACTTGCAAAAAGTGTAAATGCAAAAATTGAGATTAACTTATTCTATAGGACAGATGACAGGGTAAAAATAATTACCCAATTATATAAAGATCATGGTTATAAAGAAATCTTGGGCACATTGGATGACGACATAGAATATCTGAATGATATTAAAAACAATAGGGCATCTGCAAGCAAAACTGGAATATATTCTGCAGATACAATATTAATTCCACTTGAAGATGGTGACAGAGCAGAAATACTAAAGAAAAGTGGTAAAAATATATTAACTATTGATTTGAATCCTCTTTCAAGAACTTCAAAAATGTCTGACGTGTCCATAATGGACAACATTGTACGTGCAATACCATTTATGACAAAAATAGCTGAAGACTTGAAATCTCAAGACAAAGCAGTTTTGATTGAATTAGTCAATGAATTTGATAACGATGAAAATCTTAAAGAATCATTAGAACAAATAAGAGTAAAAGAGTGAATATTATGCAAATAATGGGAATATCTGGAATGCCAGGTTCAGGAAAAAGCATAGTTTCAGATGTTGCAACTGAAAACGGTGCAATCATCGTAAGTATGGGAGACATCATACGTGAAGAAGCTAAAAAAAGAGGAGAAAGCACCAAGGAAACTGCTCAAAACTTAAGGGCAGAACATGGAGATTATATCGTATCCGAACTGACAATAAAAAAAATCAAAAAACTTCAAGATGAAGGAATAGACAATCTAATCATAGTAGAAGGGATTAGAAGTCATTATGAAGTAGAAATGTTCAAGGATAATTTCGACAATTTCATTATTCTTTCAGTCGTTGCAAATCCTGCATTGCGCTTTGAAAGACTGAAGCTTAGACAGAGAGAAGACGATTCTACAGACTACAATGTATTCAAAAAAAGAGATGAACAGGAACTAAACTTCGGTATAGGAAGCGTAATTGCACTTTCAGATAAGATCATCATAAATGAAAGTGATATTGAAAGTTTTAGCGAAGAAGTTCGAGAATTCTTCAAAGAGATGAATGTCTAATTATCTATCATCCAATATTGCATCTTCGATAATGAAAACACCACTGTCAAGATGCCATTCTTTTTTATATTTTAATATTTTAATTCTTTTTTTAAAAATAGGTCCGTCAATGGCCAGTGTTTCAGCTTCACCGCCTTCAAATGCAATATCAACATAGTATTTATCATGGACTTTGATTAACTCGTCGATTGTCTCATCATCAATTATTCGCCCTAGCCATGATTCATCCAATCCCCATGCTGCCACTCCACAAATCATTATCTTAAAACCTAATGAAACAATTTTTCGCATGTATTCCAATTCATCAACATGCCAATATGGAGAAATGATCTTTAAACCTACTTCACTGCCCAGTTTTTCAATCCTTGATTTTTGATATACTGAATAAAGAGCACCTGTGTAGATAGCTTCAACACCCAAATTCTTTAAGTCGATGAAAGCAGTTTTTAAATCTTCAAGTTCCTCCTCTTTTACTCCATCAGTTTCAACCGACATTAGGGGAATGTCAAGCGCCTGTGAAAGTAAATCGGTAATATGAATATTGGGAACATGAAACATGTATGATTCATCATTCCTGGATTTCATGGAAAGAAGATATTTAACATCTTCTTTCGCTTCAAGAGCAGCATAAACTGCCATAGTGCTGTCTTTTCCACCTGAAAATAAAACTGCAACATTCATTTTTATCTTTTGCGTTTTGTATTTAGGAACTTCTTAAATCTTCTATATGCTGGAACAACAGAATCCATATAGATACCTATTATTGCTACAATTACACCAACAGCACCGCAAACTACTATAAACTGTGGTCCGGACAACATTGAAGAGTTTGTATTATTTATACTGTCCTGAACTGGCCCGTCAATACTGCTTGCAACAATTCCCTTATCAAGTAACGCCTGTTCAAAATCTTCTAAATGAGAAGAATCAACGACAAGAACTGCTTGAATTTGTGCATAAGCAATTGTCTCACCATAAACTAGTTTATACCAATCAGAAAATGATTTTAAAGCTTCTGATGCAGTAAAGTTTTCTTCAAGCTCGATGACAATACTATTGGAAGTTACATTATAATCCTTATAATGAGTATTGATATTTCCAACTATTGAATCAAAGTAGTCATGTTCTCTTTGATTGAAATTCCACATCGGAATCGAAATGGATGTTTCATCAAAAGATTTGAAACCTTCCATTGAGGATAGCGTATTTCTCAAAGAATCAGTGTCAACGGAAGATGATAAATCAAGATGCAATGTCTCTTCATTATTGGGCATGTTTTTCTCAACAACACTCGCCATGTTCGGCAATTCCTCATATATCGGCTCAAGGAAGAATGCTCCTCCAATTGCACCTATTAAAAATGCAACACCAAGAACCAATAGGACTTCACGCTTTGGCATGTATCGTTTTAGCATCCCAATTGAAAAGACAAATACCATCATAATAATAAATAAAACAATATAAATTATTGTAGTAATAATATCCATATATTTCACACGCCATTAGTTATATTTAAATATTAAATTATAATGGTTAAAAAAACTTTTGTAAAAATTGCTTATTTTGCATATATTTTCATGTTTTCGCTATTTACCGGCCATTCCACAGTAATTTTATTTTTGCCCTTTGAAATGTATAAACTAGATTTTGGAAGTGTGGATTCAAAATATATTTTTTCAACTTTATTGGAAGAATCGGCAAGTTTCAAGTTTGATGAAATGTAATTATTTTCAATATTTATCTTCATATCCTTTGAAGAGTCAATGTCAACTGACTGTTTTGATCCCTGGCCTTGACCGTAAACTTTCTCGATAGCCTGAGCGATTTTAGACAGATCAGATTTTACATCCAATGTATCCGACACGTCCATCGTGTTTTCGATTGCAACATGAGTCAGGGGCAATGTGAAAACAACCAAAAGAATCAATGATACTGTAAATATTAAAATGTATTCCAGCGAAACCTGCCCTCTATTGTCCCTCATCATATCACCAGAACTAAATTTTTTGTGCAAAGCATCATTATATCGCCATAAAACACCGCAATCAATAGCCCAGCAACTATTGCAGGGGTAAACGGATAGGATATCTTTACTGAAATTTCTTTTCCTATGAATTCCTGGGCACTCAATATTTTAATCAGATACATGTCTTTTTCGGTTATGCCCCCGGCACTCATTGACTTGAAATAATATTTGCCCTTTTCATCACATTCGAACACTTCCAGATTTCCATCATTCTCTTCAATCAATTCAATCAGGTATTCATTGTCAAAATAATAATCGTTTATTATGTTTCCCTCTTTTAAATCCTTTATTGGAATCGTCTTGTTTAACGTATTGTGAATCAGTTTTCTTAAGGTATCGACATTGAGCAAGGATATCAGATAGGTCGGATGCCCTTTAAACACCTCATTTTTAATGAGAAGATGAATGAAAAATATCATTAAAAATGGAAATGAAACCAATATACTGTTTACAACTACACTGAATGCAAATGGATATATTGACAATTGCGGAAAAATATTTAAAAAATCAACATTAAGACCATTTGGTATTACTGTGGCAATAGCAGTAAATAACATTACATCACCACCACCCCACATTTTTAATTTCCATAACAAATATGTGATGACATATGTGACAAACATTGAAATAAATGAAGCTAAAATGAATTTAATGTTGTTTGAGAAAATTGACAAAATCAAATTTGAAAGCAGTCCAAAAAACAACAAAACATAGGTTAACCTCTCAGGAATAACATTGTCACGAATATCATAAATTGCCGCCAAAATACAAAATAAAACCGTAATAGTTATTTGAATCAAAAATATACTACTGAAATTCATAGTAATATTATTTTAATTCAAAATATATTAATTAGATAGAAAATAATCTCATTAAATTGCTTTAAACTTAAAAAATTGTAGTAAAAATAGAAAAAAATTAATTTTTAGAAAACTCATAAATAGCTTCTAAAAATGATTTGAATAATGGATGTGGCCTATTAGGTCTTGATTTAAATTCCGGATGGAATTGACAACCAATAGCCCAAGGATGATCTGGAAGTTCAATAATCTCGACCAAAAAGTCATCAGGACTTGTACCTGAAATTATCAAACCCTTATCCTGCAAGTCTTGCCTGAAATCATTGTTGAACTCATATCTGTGCCTATGACGCTCTTCAATGTCAATTTCACCATAAGCTTCAAATGTCTTGGTTCCTTCAATGATTTTACAGTCATATGAACCTAAACGCATGGTTCCACCCATGTTTTTGATTTTCTTTTGCTCTTCCATCATGTCAATAACAGGATGTTCTAAATTATCATCAAATTCGGAACTGTTTGCATCAGGATAACCGTTTCTTCTTGCAAATTGAGTTACCATGGATTGCATTCCAAGACAAATTCCGAATAAAGGAACATTATTTTCAATTGCATAATCAATAGCATCAAGTTTTCCTTCAAATCCTCTTTCACCGAATCCTCCAGGAATTAAAATACCATCAAATTCTTTTAATGCATTTTGGTCCAACTCTTCAACATCAGAACTCAGGTATTTGATATTGGCTTTCACACCGATGCTTGCAGCTGCATGAAGCAATGACTCACGGATACTGATGTATGAATCTTCAAGCTCAACATATTTTCCGACAATACCAATGGTAACTTCAGGATCTGTTGTTTTTAAAGATTTCACGATGTCTCTCCATTCATCAAGTTTAGATGTGTCCGCTTCGACATCCAATCCGATTCTATCAACAATCAACTGGCCAATCTTGCGGTCTTCTAAAACTAAAGGCACTTCATAAATTGTACCTGCATCAGGAGTGTTTACAACTGCATTTACATCCACATCACAGAAATGAGCGACTTTGCCGAGCAATGCGTCATCAATGTGAACTTGTGATCTGCATACAATTACATCAGGATTAATACCGACACTTCTCAATTCCTTAGTTGAATGCTGGGTAGGCTTTGTTTTGAATTCTCCAGCTGCATTTAGGTAGGGAATAAATGTAACATGGACAAACATAACATTTTCTCTGCCTTCCTCATTTCTAAGTTGTCTTAATGCTTCAAGGAAAGGTTGACTTTCAATATCTCCGACAGTACCTCCAAGTTCAACTAAAACCACATCATAATCAGCGCTTTCAGAATTTGCCCTAATCATTTCCTTAATACGATTAGTAATATGAGGAATTACCTGTACACATTCTCCAAGATATCCTCCTTCTCTTTCCTTAGCTATAACTGATTCATAAACTTTACCGGTTGTGATGTTAGCCATTCCATCAAGTTCAACATCCAAAAATCTTTCGTAGTGACCAAGGTCCAAGTCAGTTTCCATACCGTCATGAGTTACAAACACTTCCCCATGTTGATAAGGATTGAGTGTTCCAGAATCCCAGTTCAAATAAGGGTCTATTTTAATAGCTGAAACCTTTAAGCCATAAGACCTTAAAATTCTACCCATAGATGCGGATGTTATACCTTTACCTATGGAACTTACTACCCCACCAGTTATAATAATATACTTTGTCAGATTAATCCTCTCCGTTATTTAATAATAATATAATTTTAGTTTTTACTAATATATAAAAATTTAATTTAGTTTATAAAGAGTGATTTTCATCGATTATTTTTCCAGTGATATAATCTGTTTGAAATATCACGGGATGTCTCATCAAACTGATATTGTCCGCTGTCTCCATAGTTTGCAAAGCTGTGGGACTGCACAAAATCACTGCATGAATCTCCAGGACCGTTTGTTGGATATCCTCGCCTGCAAACCATTCCATATGAAGCTCCATAAGGACTAACACTCCAATATGTGCAGTTCAAACAAATCCCCTCGCCATTGTTGACCATGGAATCATAATCAGGCTCATCCAAGTAATAATCATCATCAGATGTGATGTCCTTGGAGAGAACCTCGTTGCCCCTGGAGACTACCCTATTGCAGTTGTAGCAATAGAAATCATCATCAGTGAAATCCCCCAGTTCATTTCCACAATCAGGACATAATGGGATTATGACTTCATCGTCACTGAACATACCACCACCGCATTCATCACATAGAGATCCTCTAAGTTTTGCACCGCATTTTGGACATAGTTTCATGATTCATCACCTATTCGACCAATGTCTTGATGAATTTCTTAATATACTTGTCGCAAAATTCCCAAGTGTGCTCCCCTTCATCACCGACAAACTGAGCACCAATATTTTTCTCCCTTAAATACTTGTAAAAATTAGCTGCATTTTCAAAAAGGAAGTCATCAATGCCGCAGGCCATGTATATATCCGGAATGTCATCACATGTTTCAATCAGATATTTAGGATCCTTGTCTGAGCCCTTAATCTCTTCAAGATT